>Ga0310690_10001162_pt1 | contig 48760 bp, 34 predicted proteins | sample AusTroGonzalo_MG_2_FD_207661 | JGI IMG/M metagenome (GOLD analysis project Ga0310690, IMG submission 207661) | Bovine rumen microbial communities from tropical cattle in Woodstock, Queensland, Australia - Gonzalo_04 (v2) (version 2) | ecosystem: Host-associated > Mammals > Digestive system >... | reverse complement strand
CGATGACTGTGCCAACGCACCGGAGAACAAGGAAAAGGGAGCCGTGCGCACCGACCCTGGCGGCCTCAACCTGCGCGAAGGCGCTGTCATCGACTACCGCAATGCCGAGCTCACCCCGCAGGACATCGCCAACATACTGAAGGGCGTGCAGACCGACCGTACCCCCATCGTCCTGCCTGCCGATGCCGGGCAGAACGTGCTCTTCTTCTGGAGCGGTCATGGCCGCAGCAAGGACATCAACGGCATCAACGAGATGGCATGGCGCGACCTGCCTGCCGGAAAGGGGATGACCGCCAGTCTGCTGTCAGAGACCCTTCGCACGATGGCCGAGGGTCAGCAGTTCCGCCAGATGCTCGTCTGCTTAGAGCCCTGCTACTCTGCCAATATGTGCGAGGCATTAAAGGGTATTCAGGGTGTGCTCGCCATCTGCTCGTCGGGCCCCTATGAGCAGTCCTTTGCCGACTCATGGAGCAATGAGTTGGGCATATGGATGTGCGACCGCTTCAGCCGCAACCTCGTCGGGCACGCCTCTGCCAATCCTGCAGGCACCTACCGAGACCTCTACCTCTACTGTGCCCAGCACACGCTTGGCTCGCACGTGGGAATCTATAACTATGAGAACTTCGGCAACCTCTACACCACCGGCCCGAAGGACTTCTTTACTAGGAAACAATAAAGAATGTGTCGATGAATACGACAATAATTAGAACTCTTTCCACTCTAACAGTGCTGTTTTTTGCTGCGGCAATTGGGGCAGCAGATTACAACGTTGCCACAGTAGAAAATAGCACGCTATTGGCGATATTCTTCCTAAATACGAGTTTTTATCCCCCAAAAACTCATCTGCTGCCAATGCTCCGTCATGAGGTCTGTGGCGTAGAAGTAAGTGTGCGGTGTGCGCATGAAAATGTTAAAAAATATTTTTATTTGAGGTGATTTTTCACTTTTCATTTTCCATCTTTCATTAAAAAGGTGTACCTTTGCGCCCGCAAATCCCGAAACACGGGTGCATTCGAGGGTGGGTGCACGACGATTGATGACGACGGCTCACCACCTGAAGGATGTGATTTCAAACTTCATTCATCAAAACATTATGTACTTAGATTCCGCTAAGAAGGCCGAGCTCTTTGAGAAGTTCGGTAAGGGCACAACCGACACGGGTAGTGCTGAGAGCCAGATCGCATTGTTCACCTACCGCATTGCTCACCTCACTGAGCACATGAAGCAGAACCGCAAGGACCACAGCACCGAGCGCGCTCTGACGGGTCTCGTAGGTAAGCGTCGCGCACTGCTCAACTACCTGAAGTCACGCGACATCAACCGCTACCGTGCGATTGTCAAGGCTCTGGGTCTGCGTAAGTAAGGCGCAGCCTCTTCATCGCAAATCAAGACAAGCTGCGTTGCCCACAAGGTAGCGCAGCTTTCTTTTTACAACGAATTACCTTTCACCTTTTACATATTGAAGCCCATTATGAAGCAATTGAAAAAGCTCCTCCCCGACCTTCTCTCCATCCTCTTCTTCGTAGCCCTCTCCTTCGCCTACTTCGCCAAGCCCGCTTCCGAAGGGTTGGTGCTGACAGGCCACGACCACAGCGGCGGAGCCGGTGCCGCCTCGGAGATGGAGGCCTATCGCCAGAGTCACGACGGCGAGCGCACCCGCTGGACCAATACGCTCTTCTCGGGTATGCCCACCTATCAGATGGCACCCTCTTACCCCTCCACCGAGAAGCTCACGAAGGTCGAGAAAATCTATAAACTCGGACTGCCCGACTATGTCGTGCTGGTGTTCATCATGCTCCTGGGCTTCTATATCCTGCTGCGCGCCTTCGACTTCAAGGCTTGGATGGCAGCGCTGGGTGCTGTCCTATGGGCCTTCTCCAGCTATTACTTTATTATTATAGGTGCAGGCCACATCTGGAAGTTTTACACACTGGCCTACATCCCGCCTACCATCGCAGGTATGGTACTCTGCTACCGCGGCCGTTACGGTTGGGGACTCCTCGTCACCGCCCTCTTCATGGCCCTGCAGATTCTCTCCAACCACATCCAGATGACGTACTACTTCGGCTTCGTGATGGTGCTGATGGCGCTGGCAGAACTTTTAGCCCAGCCGCGCCAGTGGCGCGAGTGGGCTAAAAGCTCGTGCGTCTTCGCCCTCGGTTGCCTCATCGGTATCGCCGTCAACATCTCCAACCTCTACCATACATGGGAATACAGCAAGGAGTCGATGCGCGGCAAGAGCGAGCTGACGCAGAAGACCAAAGACCCTGCCGACCAGACCAGTAGCGGCTTGGAGCGCAGCTACATCACGGCATGGAGCTATGGCATCAGCGAGACATGGTCGCTGCTCATCCCTAATGTCAAGGGCGGCGCCAGCCAACCCCTCACACAGAGCCAGACGGCGATGGCAAAGGCCAACCCCACCTATATGCCCGTCTATCAGAGCCTCGGACAGTACTGGGGCGAGCAGCCCGGCACCAGCGGACCCGTCTATGTCGGCGCCTTCGTGCTCTTCCTCTTCGTCCTCGGCATGTTCATCGTCAAGGGGCCGATGAAATGGGCGCTTTTCATCGCCACCGTCCTCAGCATCTCCCTCGCATGGGGTAAGAACTTCATGCCGTGGACCGACCTATGGCTGGACTATGTACCCATGTACGACAAGTTCCGCACCGTGGCCTCCATCCTCGTCATTGCCGAGTTCACGATACCGCTTCTCGCGATGCTGGCGCTGAAGGAGATTGTAAGACCCACCCCCAACCCCTCCCGTGGAGGGAGGGGAGAGGCTGGCGCGCAGCTTCCGAGCGATAGCGAGGCTCTCCCCCTAACGGGGGAGCGGGGAGAGGGTCTGTCAGGGTCCGTAAAGTCATTCCTCTTAGCCTTCGCTCTGACTGCCGGCCCCTGCCTCCTTTTCTATCTGATGCCTGATGTGTTCTTTGGTAACTACGTCAGCAGCTCCGAGGCGGCAATGCTGGACAATGCCGTACAGGCAGGCTACATCCCCTCAGAAATGCTCGTTGACATCCTACGGAACCTGAATGATATGCGACGCGCCGTCTTCACCGCCGATGCCGGACGCTCGCTCATCATCATCCTCGTGGGCTGCGCCGTGCTCCTCGCGTACCATTATAAGAAAATCAAGGCGTGGGCGATGATGGGCTGCCTCATCGTGCTCTGCACCGCCGATATGTGGGATGTCAACAAGCGCTACCTCAACGATGCGATGTTCTCCAAGCCGCAGCCCGCACAGCAGTTCTTCCAGAAGACACCCGCCGACGAGGCCATCCTACAGGACAGCGACCTCTACTACCGCGTCGTGAACCTCGCCGTGAACACCTTCAACGACAACAGCACCTCGTACTGGCACAAGAGCATCGGCGGCTACCACGCTGCCAAGCTACGCCGCTATCAGGAGCTTATCGAAGCCCACATCCAGCCGCAGCTCGGAACCTTTTACAAAGCCGTTGCCGAGACCAACGGACGTCTCGACAGCATCAACGGCGACAGCCTCTTCCCCGTGCTGAACATGCTCAACACCAAGTACGCCATCTTGCCCCTACAGGGCGGTGAGACTGTGCCTGTTCAGAACCCGTGGGCCATGGGCAATGCCTGGTTCGTGGATCATGTCTTCCTCGTGTCCAATGCCGACGAAGAGCTCGCGCTGTTAAGTGCCATTAATCCCCGTCACACGGCTGCTGTCGATGCTAGCTTCAGGGAACAGATTCCCGACCAACTCATCAGTGCCGGAGGGCCCGCCGATGGCTCTGTTTGTAGCGATTCCACCGCAACGTCCCTCTCCCTCACCGCTTATGAGGCCAACGCCCTCAATTTCGAGGCCGAGACCGACCGTGAGCGCCTCGCCGTCTTCTCCGACATCTACTATCCGGGTTGGCAGTGCACCATCGATGGTGAGCCTGCCGACATCCTGCGTGCCGACTACGTCCTGCGTGCCGTCGTCATCCCCGCCGGCAAGCATCAGATTGCGTTCCGCTTCGATCCGCAGAGCCTGCACACCACTGAGGCCATCGCCACCACAGCCCTCATCGTCCTCCTGCTCTTGCTTATAGGGCTGGTGGCCTTGGGCATTCACACAAATTATGCCAATATTTTTAGAGCGCGAACTTAAAAGTGTGATGTTTTTTCTCACACGTGATAAAATAGTTTCTCACCAGTGATAAAAACGATAAGATAGTGGTCTTATAGCTCGAAGACTATGGTCTTGTGCCTCAAGGACCGCTCTTCATTACCCCACGCTATTCCGTGTGATTCGCCAAAAAAGAGTTAAAACCTACACCTTTTCGCCCTACCTACACCCAAACCTACACCCTCTTATCCACCTCATATTCTGGTGTTTAAATGTCGAAGGTGTAGGTATGTAGGTTTTTTCGAGCAAATTCACACACGAGCGCCCATGGAAATCTTTCTTTTTTTCTCTCAGTTTAAAGCTGACCGGTTTCGATTTGACGGACGATGCGTTCAATCATGGCATCTTCTCCCGTGGGGTCGTATTCCTTTTTAAGGCTTGCTTTGAAGGTCCAGGCAAAAATCTGGTAGAAGGTGGCGCGGGCTGGACCGAGGAAGGCTTTGACAATCTCAAAGCTGGACTGGTTGCACTCACGGTCGACGAGTTTGATAAGGAGCTTGCCTTGTGTGAAGGTAAGCTTCTTCATCTCAGGTGTATATTGTTTTTTAATCTCGCGCTCGATGGCCTTGATGTGCTCTTCTTTGGCTTCCTTGGTAGGCAGCGTCTCTAACACCTCATAGGTCTCGCAAAGCATTAGATTGACTTTCTTGGCCAAGGGCAACACGCGCTTAACGTTATAAACCATGCGGTCGAACTTCTGGCGTTCCTTCTTCGTCTTGAAGACCAGTGGCTTATAGACAGGAAGCTCGGGCATGAGGTATGTCCAGATGGTGTCGCCGTGGATGGGGTCGTAGTAGGGCTTCTTGTAGCGGTAGAACTGGAGGTTGATGAGCGATGGCATGTCGATGGGGTCCCGAGGCATCAATTCATCCTCGGAAAATTCTTCTTGGGCACAGAGTGGTAGGGCCAGGAAGAGAAAGAGCAGTGCCGTGGTGAGGCGGGCCATCGGTGGCTTTCAGAGTTAAGAGTTTAGGGCTTGGGGGTGAGGAGGCGGTCGAGGGCAGGCTGGAGGTCGTGCTGCCAGTCACTGCCGAGGGCCTGAATGACCAGATGGTGGTCAGTAAGGATGTAGAAGGGTATGTCCTTGATGCCAAGTTGCGTCACAATGGGGGTGTTCCATGACAGGCGGTAGCAGCGCGAGGTCCAAGTGATGGAGTCGTAGCGACAGGTGTAGGCATACTTCTCGGGATCTGTGTCGAGGCTGATACTGACAGGCTGCAGGCGCAGTGAGTCTGCATTGTCTTTTGACTTCTGCAACGCTCTGCGGATATAATAGAAAGCATCCTGGCTGTCACGTTTCCAATTCGCCCAGAAGATAAAGAGGTGCGGGCGACCGGCGGTGATGCGAAAAGTGTCTGTCTTGCCTAATCCATCGGGTGGGAGGGTGATGTTCGATAGTTGTTGGGAACGCTGGAGACGTGAGTGTTGGCTGTTACGTTGCAAGGTGATTTGCCGCTGCAGATAACTACTGACACGACTGTCAGGATTGTCAACGATAAAGGCTTGCATGGCTGTCTTGAGTTGCTCAGGATTGTCTTCGGCATGGTCAAGACGAAAGCGTGTGAGGGCTTCGTTGTCACGGCTCCCTTCTACGCGTGTAGCACGCAGCTGCTCGGCATCGCCTTTCATCGTCACCACGTCACCCGGGGCGGCAAAGACGACCTGCTCACTCAGATTGGGATAGATGACATAAAAGGTGGCTTCACGCTCCAGAGGCACTGTCCAGTCGAACTTGCCTCCCTCCACATGCAGGGTGTCGATGCGGTCCAAGCTACCATCGGTGCTGTAGAGATAGAATTCTGACTGCCGCAAGTGCTCAAAGGAGCCCCGCAGGCGGAATTGTTTCTTGTCGCGACAGCCACAAACTATTACGCACAGTGCCAAGCACCATGCGTAACAGTTCGTGTAAAGTCGCCATCTATTCATTGTTACTGAATGAGCGAGGCAATTTGGGTCGCATATTTGGCAAACTCCAAGTCTTTAGCTACACGGGTAGCAAGGCTGGGATCTTGCTGGATAGCGCTGCGCAAACCGTCTGTCACGGCGCTGGCATCACCCTGACGAGCACCGAGGACTGCCTTGAGGTAGCTAGTGTAAGCATCAGCATTCTTGATGTTGTTGAGCGTGCGTGTAGCAGCTGCATAGTCCTGATTCAAGATCTGTGCCAGAGCGGCGCTGTTGGTATTGACGCCGGAGAGGTTGGCAGCTGCGGCTGCGTAGTTACCCTTGGCGATATTGAGGTTGCCGAGGATCTCACTGTAGGAGTTGGCACCTGAGCCCTTGGCCAGCGCTGCCTCTGCGGCTGTTACATTGCCTTGTGCCAGTGCTATGAGTGCTTCGTTAGCAGCCACTTCGGAGCTGTTGGGGTTGAGGCTCTTGGCCTTCTGCAGATAGCTGGCAGCTGTGGCGAGGTCACCACGCTGGTAGGCCAGGTTGGCGAGGTTGTTGAAGGCGCGTGCATCATTGTTATAGATCTGTGAGGCCTTCTCATACCATTGCTGCTTTTGCTGGTTGGTAGCCTGCAGGTTAGCACCGTAGAGGATCTCCTCGATGCTGAGTTCCTGTGCATCAGCTGAGAACTGTTCCTCGATTTGCTCGTTGCTGCGGCCGATGACATCGTAGTTGGCGATGAGGCGTGCACGACGGAGCTCGGGGAGGATGCCCTTCGCGATTTCGTCATAGACGACGCTCATGTTACGGATCTGCTGCTCGCGCTCGGCGGGATCCTGATACATGGAGAGGACGCGCAGGATGACCTCCTTGTCCTGAATAGTGCTGGTGCTGACGAGCTGCTGGAAGCCATCCCAGTCCTCAGCCGTGAACTTGGTGTCCACATCTGCCTGCATGTTGTTCTGCTTCAGCTGGTCGCCGACATATTTGGCAGAGGTGTCCTGGCGCTTCTCGGCCAGTTTCTCGTTGAAGTCGTAGCGGCCTTCAGGTGAAGCGTAGGCACTGACTTCGATATTCTGCAGTTTCAGGGTTTCCTGATTGTCGTTGATTTCTTTGAGAATCTTCGTGAAGTCCTGGATGCTGTTGGTCTTCAGTTCGCTGGCACGGATGTTGGCCTGATTGACCAGATATTTGATCTGTGCTTCCTGCTTCTGGCTGATAATACGTTGGTAGGCATCGGGAGCGAGGGCTGGATTTGCGCTGCCGATGGTGTGGCGGAAGAGGTCGCTGGTGGCGACAACGCCATAGCCCACCTTCAGGTCGGGAAGGTTGACGGCTTTCTTGCCGAGCATGGCATCAAAGCGCAGGTAGAGGTCGCTCTGTAGCATGGCTTCCTGATAGGGGAAGGTGGCGCGCATCGTGTAGTTGCCACCCAACTTGTAGGATACGGTGGTGCCGTTGCCCTGCACCTTCTCACCTTGGAAGGTGGAGCTGGCAGCAGTAACCTCGCCACCCTCGTACTTGAGGACGGGTGTGACGGTGACGACAGCCTTCTTCTGCATATACTTCTGCGGGAAGGTGGCATTGATGGTGGCAGGTACCTCACCACCGACTGCCTCCAGAGGAGTGGGGGTCACAGTGACATTGTCGGAACCCAGTGCACCAAGCTTGCTGCATGCGGTCAGCACGAGTGCACCGGCGGCAGCCATAGAGAAAATGGTAATCTTACGCATTGTGATAACAGGTTTATTGTTTTTCTGTGCTTTCAGGGTACAAAGGTATAGCAAAGTATGGGCATGACCAAATAAATTAACACACTTTCATATTGCGCGGATGGTGTTGAAGTATCTCCTCGCGCAGATGATGACGGTCGATATTAAGATAAATCTCGGTAGTGCCGATATCCTCATGGCCCAACATCTCTTGTATGGCACGCAAGTTGGCACCGCCTTCCAGCAAGTGTGTAGCGAAGCTGTGGCGGAAGGTATGGGGGCTGACGGTGGCACGAATGCCGGCCGTCTTACATAGCTCTTTAACGATATGGAACACGGTGATGCGGGAGAGGGGTGTGCCGCGTCGGAAGCTGAGGAAGACATCATCCTCACAGCCCGGGCGAATATGCACACCTTCGCGGTCGGTGAACCAGAGTTCCAGCTCCTGTATGGCCTTGGGCGAGATGGGTACTAACCGCTCTTTCTTTCCTTTTCCGTGCACGCGAATGAAGCCTTCATGGAGGAAGAGGTCGCTCATCTTCAGGTGACACAGCTCACTGACGCGCAAGCCACAGCTGTAGAGTGTTTCCAGAATGGCACGGTCGCGTTGCCCCTCGGCCTTGGTCATGTCGATACTGCTGATGAGCAGGTCTATCTCCTGGACAGTGAGCACATCGGGCAGGTGATGTCCGCGTGAGGGTGAATCCAGCAGTTCGGTAGGATCCACCTGGATTTCCTTCTCCAATACAAGAAATCTATAGAACGCGTGTACGCCCGAGAGTATACGCGCGACACTGCGGGGCGAGATGCCTAGGTCCATGAGCGTGGCCACGAAGGTCTGCAGTTGTTCCAACGTTACACCGCGGAAGTCAATCCCCTCGGTCGCATAATAGTCCAGAAGCTTCTGGAGGTCCTTGAGGTAGGCATCGAGAGTGTTGTCGGAGAAACCGCGCTCTAAACGCAGGTACTGGTTGTAGCGACGAAACAAAGCTGCCTCGCCCGAGGAGGGGCGAGGCAGCATCGTGTCGTTATGCAAATTACTCTGCATCTTCCTTGATTCGACGACCCATGATCAGGTAAGCTGTGGGAGCGGCGATGAACATGGAGGTCAGGGTGCCGATGATCACACCAAGCATCATCGCGAAGGCGAAGCTCTTGATGCTAGCACCACCGAAGACGAAGATGAACAACAGCACGATGAACGTGGACACAGACGTGTTGATGGTACGCGTCAGGGTGGCGTTCAGGGACTGGTTGAAGAGCAGCTGCTTGTCGCGCTTGGGATAGAGACCCAGGTTCTCACGGATACGGTCGAAGACCACCACCTTATCGTTGATGGAGTAACCGATACAGGTCAGCAGAGCGCCGATGAAAGTCTGGTCGATTTCGAGCGAGAAGGGCATCCAACCCCAGCATGCGGAGAACATACCCAGGATGAAGATGGTATCGACAGCCAATGCCGTGATAGCACCTACGGAGAAGGCCACGTTGCGGAAACGAACGAGGATATACACGAAGATGACAATCAGTGCAAGGATGACGGAGATGATAGCACCGCGGGTGATGTCAGCAGCGATGGACGGACCCACCTTCTGTGAACTGATGATAGAACCACCGGCGCGCTCATCGCGGTTGATGAAGGTCTGCTCGTCGAGGTCTGCGCTTAACAGGCCACCATCCTTGAGGACGGTGAAGAGCTTGCTCTCGATTTCGCTATCCACTTCGCTGCCGTCCTCATCGATGCGGTAGTTGGTGGAGATACGGATGGTCTTGCCCTCAGTACCCAGTGCGATGGCGCTGGTGTTGCTCTCGGGGAAGGCGTCGGCAAGGAGGCCGCGAACGGTCTCGGGCTGCACCTCGTTCTCAAAGAGAACCACGAAGTTGCGGCCACCAGTGAAGTCGATACTCTCAGAGAAGCCACGGCCAATCCAGCTGCCAATCGACAGCACGGCGATGATGCCGAAGATAGTGAAGGACTTCTTGTAGCTGCCCATGAAGTTGAAGTTCGTGTCAGAGAGGAACTTACGGCTCAAGGGGGTGGTGAAGGTGAGGTCGAGCCACTTCTCCTTAGCCATCAGGCTGTCGAACACTACGCGTGTAAGATATACAGCGGTGAAGAAGGAGATAATGATACCGATGATATAGGTGGTGGCGAAGCCGCGGATAGGACCTGTACCGAAGTAGTAGAGGATGATACCCGTGAGGACGCTGGTCACGTTGGAGTCGATGATAGCGCTGAAGGCGTTGCTGTAACCGGCCTGCATAGCCTGGCGCACAGCCTTGCCGGCGCGCATCTCCTCTTTGGTACGTTCAAAGATCAGCACGTTGGCATCGACGGCCATACCCAGCGTCAGCACCATACCTGCGATACCGCTCATGGTCAGAGCAGCTTGGAAACTGGTGAGGATGCCGAGGGTGAAGAACAAGTTGAACAGCAGAGCACAGTTGGCAACCATACCGGGACGGAAGCCGTACATGCTGATCATGTAGAGCATCAAGGCAATGAAAGCGAGCACCATGCTCCACAAGCCCTGACGGATGGACTCCTGACCGAGCGAGGGACCTACGATCTCGTCGCTGACGATGTTGGCGGGAGCAGGCATCTTACCGGACTTCAGCACATTGGCCAAGTCACGAGTGTCCTCAGGGGTGAAGTGACCGGTGATTTGGGAGTTACCACCAGTAATCTCGTTTTGCACATTGGGAGCGCTATAGACATAGTTATCGAGCACGATGGCAATAGGACGATGCACATTGGCCTTCGTCAAAGCTGCCCAGCGACGGGCACCCTCGACATTCATCTGCATGCTGACGCAGGGGCGACCCTGCTGGTCGTATTCGTCTTTCGCATCAGTGACAACGTCACCCTCCAGCGGAGCACGACCGTTGCGCTCAGTAACCTTGATGGCATAAAGCTCAAAGACCTCGTCGTTCTTATCAACACCCTTGACACCCCAGAGGAGCTTCATGTCAGCGGGCAGGATAGCCTTGGCCTCGGGAGTCTCGAAGAGCGCGTTGATAGCCTCCATCTCACGCTTGCTGGCATAACCTACCACACAACCGTTCTCCTGATTCAACACCTGCAGGCGGGCCAACAGGGGATGAGCCTTCAGCGCCTGCTCTGTGGCAGCGGCATTGTCGGCAGTAGCAGCCTCAGCCTTTTCGCCCTTAGCAATAGCGGCGAGGGCATCGTCGGTGGAGGGGGTAGCAGCGCTGTCGGCAACCTCGGCAGCAGTCTCGGCAACAGCAGCGTCGAGTTCGGGCTCTGCAGCGGTTGTGTCAGCAGCTTCTACACCAGCAGCAGCGAGCTTGCTGTCGAGCTGGATAAGGAAGGGAACAGCCTCGGAAGTGGTGTAGGTCTCCCAGAACTCCAGATTAGCGGAACCCTGGAGAAGTTTACGCACGCGGTCGGGCTCCTTGATACCGGGGAGCTCCACCATGATGCGGCCTTCCTGACCTTCGAGGGCCTGGATGTTGGGCTGCACGACGCCGAAACGGTCGATACGAGTGCGGATGACGTTGAAGGAGTTATCAATGGCGGCTTTTACCTCCTCACGCAGCACAGCTTCCACCTCGCGGTCGGTGCTCTTGGTGTTCACCTTGCCGCGCAGCTGTTGCGTGGCGAAGAGCTCAGCGAGCGAACTGTTGGGAGCCAGCGCCTTGTAGTCCTTGACGAAGAGAGAAATGAAATCGCCCTGACCAGCCTTAGCTTCTGCCTTGGCCTGTTCCACGGCTTGATTGAAGTTGGCATCTTCTTTGTGATCAGCAAGCGCCTTGACCACATCGGGTACAGACACTTCGAGGATGACGTTCATACCACCCTTCAGGTCCAGACCCAAACCGATACCCATCTCGCGGCACTCCTTGAGTGTCCAGACCCCGAAATATACGGGTTCGTTAGCGAGCGAGTCCAAGTAATGCTGACCTGCGATTTCACCCTCGACGGCAGCAATCTCCTTGGCCTTGCTCTCGAAGTGGTTGGTCACAAACGAGAAGCTGAGGTAGAAGATGCAGACAAGAGCAAGCAGGACAGCGAAAACTTTTACGAATCCTTTGTTTTGCATTTTGAATGAATTGTTTTGTTGTTATTTGTTGATTTTCGAGTCGTTTTTAGGGGCCAATCGGGGCATTGCGCCCAAAATAGCGCGCAAATGTACGCTTTTTTTGTGGAAGCGCGGTGCAGAATCGTCAAAAAAATGCGTTTCGGAGTACCTTTTCTATCTAATAAGGTGTTTTTCGAGTACCTTTAAGGTCGTTTTCGGGCCAGTTTTGTGCGAATGGGGAAGTGGTCGGAAGAGCTGATGTGCTTCACGACTTGTGTCTTGCTGCTCTCCCATGTATTGCTGTCGAAAAGAATGTGGTCGATGCGCACAGGGAAACCTTTCTCTTGGAACGTGAAGCCCAAACCGTTGCCACTTTGGCGGTAGGCGCTGGTTAGGTGGCGCGTCAGCATACGATGAGCATAAGAGACAGGAGTGTCGTTGAAGTCGCCACAGACAATGACGGGCTTTGGTAGCCACGCTTCCACAAGGCTGGCAAGACTGTCGGTCTGCGCAGCGCGCAGGGGCATCGCTTCAGAGATCAGTCGAAGAATAGGCGGTAATTCCTTACTGAGCGAGTCGCGTTCGTGCTTCTCTAGCGCCTCACGATAGGCGGCTTTCAACTCCAGGGATATCAGATTGCTTTGCAGATGCACGTTTAGGAGCAGCACTGTGTCTTTTCCGTCTTGTAGCAGAGCCCTCATTGCGTGACACGGATGTCCTTCCAACGCTAACGTATCCACTTCAATAATATGTAGCCGCGAATATAGGCAGAATTCCTTCCGGAAGGCAAATTCATAACCTTTTTTCTCCATTTCATCGGTGAAGTCCTGTTTATTTTTTGACTCCTGCAGACAAATAATGTCGGCATTGCTGTTAGTCAGATAATAGCACGCTTTGTTGACACTGTCTTTTTCTTGCTGCTTGGAGTCGCCGAAGTGGTGGGTGTTATAACTTAGGACGGACAGCGTCGCATCCTCGGCTCTATCCGATTGCTGGGGTATGTTCAGAGGCAGATAGTCGCGCACAAAACTGGCGCAGGCCACAAAGCCTACGAGAGGAATCCAAGTGCGACGAATCTTGAAAATCAACCAGAAGGGGATGAAGAGCGCGTTCACCAACAGGAAGGCCGGGAAGGCCAGTGCCAGTAGCGTCAACCGCGGATAAGCAGCGGGGCTGATGTAGGTCACTAGGCAGCACGCCCACAGCAGCAGGATCGTGACGACGTTAGTTCCTGTAAAAAGTTGAACGAGCAGGCTCTTAATCACTTTCATCGGGCACTGGCATCAAAGAGTTTACGCTTTTCTTCCTTGGAAAGACTGTCATAGCCTCCCTCTTTCACTTTGGCAAGAATGCGGTCGATTTCCTCATCACGTTCTTTCTGCTGACGATTCCATTCCATATCGTCGCTATGTTTGGTGCCACCCATGTGCACTTTCATCTTGGGCTTGCCGTGTCGCTGTGTGAGATTGGTGCGGAGATTCGAGAACCACTGTTTCATGCGTGTCAAGAGACTGTCTTTTTGGCGGTCACCATCGGTGACATCCTCGTAACGGGTAAAATAGTTGTCATAACCACCGAAGCCGCCAAAGCCATTGCCCGAACCGCCATAAAAACGGTTGTTGTCGCCTGGATGCTTGCGCCAGTAGAGGATAAGCGCCAAACCAAAGAGCATACCGCCTAAATGGGCCATGTGTGCGATGCCGTCGCCGGGGTTACCCAAGGCACTTAGCAGCTCGATGATGGCATAGCCGATGACAAACCATTTTGCTTTGATGGGGAAGGGTATCGGGATGATGAACATCCGCTCATTGGGGAAGGTCATGCCGAAACTCAACAGCACGCCGTACACGGCACCCGAAGCACCGACGGTCGTCCAGCGGTTGAGGTAAGCTTCCATGGGAACGATATAGCCATCGAAATTGATACTCTCGTAAGTGTTCAGCCCTTGATATATATATTGTATATATTGTACCCCTTCCTGCAGCAGGCCGGCGCCGAGACCGCAGACGATGTAATAGAAGAGGAAGCGCTGGGAACCCATCACGCGTTCCATGATCCTGCCGAACATCCACACCGCAAACATATTAAAGAAGATATGCTCAAGACTGCCATGCACGAACATGTATGTGAATAGCTGATAGAGCTTGAAATCGGATGCCAGAAAGAAATGCAAGCCCAAAAGGTCATCAAAGTCAATGCCATAGCGTACGGCTACCACCTTGGCCAAATACATGAGCAGATTGATGATGATGAGATTCTTAGTGACTGGAGGCATATTGAAATTCATATAATCATGCGTTTGAGGCCGCAAAAGTAGGCATTTTAAAGCGTATTTAAGGCCAAAAGATGATAAAAATACTAAAAATGCTATGTTTTTTCAAAAAAAACTTGGTGCGAATTGCAACTTTCGTTACATTTGCCACACGAAACCCGCATTTATAGCGTATTCTTACAACTTCTAATAACCAAATTCATTTTTTAACCTTTTAAAATCATTCTTTATGAACAAGACAGAATTGACAAGTGCCATCGCCGCAAAAGCTGGCCTGACGAAAGTAGATGCCAAGAAGGCTCTCGATGCAACAATCGCAGCTATCACCGAAGCTCTCAAGGGCGGTGACAAGGTTGCTCTCATTGGTTTTGGTACCTTCGCCGTTGCAAAGCGCGAGGCACGTCAGGGCATCAACCCCCAGACCAAGCAGGTTATCAAGATTGCTGCTAAGAAGCAGGCCAAGTTCAAGGCAGGTGCTGAACTCGATGCTGCTATCCAGTAATCGTTCAGTTAATTCGCTGTTTCTACAACCGGTGTTTTCTCGCGAAAGCACTGGTTTTTTTATGCCTAAAAAGAAAGCGTGCCAATTTGGCACGCTTCTTTTTGTCGTGGCATTGTACCCGAGTTTAGTCTTCTGCAGGAACAGCCACCTTCTTCTCAGCGATGCGGGCTTTCTTACCCGTGAGGCCGCGGAGATAGTAAAGCTTGGCACGACGCACCTTACCGATTTTGTTGACGGTGATGCTGTCAATGTTGGGGCTTGTGATGGGGAAGATACGCTCCACACCCACGGTGCCGCTCATCTTGCGAACCGTGAAGCGCTTCTGGTCGCCATGACCGCTGATCTTGATGCAAACACCACGATACAGCTGGATACGTTCCTTGTTACCCTCGACAATTTTGTAAGCCACGGTCACGGTGTCACCAGCCTTGAACTGGGGATAGGTCTTACCCGTAGCAAATGCTTCTTCAGCAATTTTGATTAAATCTGCCATTGTGCAAATGGATTAAATTGTTGTTGTCGGTCCTGCGTGGGCATAACAGGGAACTCTGCATCCTGCCAGCGACCCATGCGGAAAGCGGGCGCAAAGGTAAGGTAAAAATTTGGATTAATGCATCACCAAGCCCTATTATTTTCACTTTTTTGCTTCTTTTTCTTGATTTTCTAACACCAAGGGCTCACTTTTCGTACCTTTTTCATTATTTTTGCACACAGAAAAATATCGTCAGCATGATACGCCGCCCCTCCTTGTCAATTTTCCATTGTCCATTTTCAATGGTCAATTGTCAATTACTCCTCGCGCTCCTCACCCTCTTGCTCGTCTCCTGCAAGAGCCGCCACTACGTGCTACGAAGTGTGGAGCCCCACCGCATCGAGGTCACCAAGGCCCTGGACAGCACCCCCGCCTACGAGGCTGTCGATTTCCTCAAACCTTATCTGGCTGGTGTCGATAGCTTACGCAAGCCCTACATAGGGCAGAGCGAATGCTACATGGCAGGCGGGCGCCCTGAGAGCCTCCTTAGCAACTGGGTCACGGATGCTCTCATGGCCGCAGGCGAGCGCCTCGGCCATCATCCCGACTTCGCCATCTGCAATGTCGGCGGCTTGCGGGCAGCCATGCCACAGGGCATCGTGCGTCGTGGAGACATCCTGGCCATCTCACCCTTCGAGAACTTTATCACGGTGCTGAAGCTACACGGTTCCGATGTGCAGACGCTGATGCAGGACATCGCAGCCGTCCACGGCGAAGGCGTCAGCAGTGCCGTGCGCCTTCTCATCACGCGCGACGGACGCCTCAAGAGTGCCACCGTCGGTGGCAAACCCATACGCCAAGACAGCATCTATACCATCGCAACCCTCGACTATCTCGCCGAAGGTAACGACAAAATCTATTCCCTGAAGAAAGCCTTCGAGCGCATCGACACCAAGGAACCCGTCCGCGAGACACTGATGAACTACCTTCGGTTACTCGATAAGCAGGGACTGAAAGCCACGGCAAGCATCGAAGGACGCATCGTGGAGACTGACGAGGGCGAAGCCGTTCAGAATGTGCGGCAGACAGAAATAGGCACGCCTTCCGATGCCCCCATACAGCTGCACGCCGAGGCACAGACAAAGTCCCAATCACTGCTTGTCGTACACACCAACGACACCCACTCTTGCATCGAGCCCCTCAGCCCCCTGCTCGCCGACACGGCACAAGCCGACAAAGGCGGATACCTGCGGCGCGCTGCCTTGCTCCGCGACCTGCGCAGCAAGGATCCCGACCTGCTCCTTGTGGATGCCGGCGACTTCTCGCAGGGTTCCCCCTACTATAGCCTCTATCACGGCGACGTAGAGGTTGGCCTCATGAACCTCATGGGTTATGATGCCGCCACCATCGGCAACCACGAGTTTGACTTCGGTCTCGATAACATGGCACGCCTTTTCCGACAGGCCCGCTTCCCCATTGTATGCTGCAACTACGACTTCACCGGCACACCCGTCGAGGGCCTCGTGAAGCCCTATACCATCATTGAGCGTGCAGGTCTGAAGATTGGCATCCTCGGCATAGCGCCCCAGCTCGAAGGCCTCGTGGCATCCCACACCTGTGAAGGCGTGCGCTACACAGATCCCATTCTGGCAGCACAACCTGTGGCCGACTACCTGAAGAACAAAGCCAAATGCGACGTTGTCATCTGCCTCTCACACCTTGGATGGAACATTGCGGGCGTCAGTGATGAGGAGTTCATCCCTGCCACCCGCCACATAGACCTCGTTATCGGTGGCCACAGCCACACCTACTTCGCCAGCCCGCAGCTCTTAAAAAATGCCGATGGCATCCAAGTCCCCGACAACCAGATGGGCAAGAACGCCCGCTTTGTCGGCACCCTGCGCCTGCTGCTCCAACCATCAAAGTCTCTGAAAACTACAAATAAATAAAAACAACTCCGCACGGATATGATCACTTCCGCACCACTATCTAAAACTCAGTATGGCCTTTACATCGAGTGTGCAAATAACGCTGGAAAGGCATATTATAATATCCCCTATTGCTATACACTGGATGGCAGCCTCGATGCTGTTCGCCTGACAAAAGCTGTCGAGGCAGCAGTGAAGGCTCATCCCACGCTGTTTACGCGTATCGAGCTCCGTGATGATGGCGAACCTGTACAGACAATTGACGATAGCGAGACCTTTAGTCTGAGCATTGAGCATACTGCGGACATCGAAGCCGAGAAGGCGCACTTTGTCGAGCCCTTCCATATCGTGGGCAATCGCCTGTTCCGCATCCGTCTGTTGAAGGACAGCGAGCATTACTACATCTTGCAGGATATCCACCATATCATCAGTGACGGAGCTTCAAGGAAGGTACTGTTGGCCGACATCGAGAAAGCATACAACGGAGAGCCCCTGCTGTCAGAGGAAAAGACCCAGGAGGATGTTGCTTCTGAGGAAGATGCATTACAGGGAACGCCAGCCTTTGATGCGGACAAGAAATGGTATGCGGAGACATTTGACTGCGGAGACCTCTACAGTCCCCTATTGAGTGACGTACTCAGCCTCAACCCCACCCCAGGGGAAGCGAAGCTGACGCGGAGAATGGAGATTGCAGCTGCTGAGCTGGAAGCTTTCTGCCTTCGTCACGGCATCTACAAGAGTACCTTCTTCACAGCAGCTTATGCGTATCTGCTGGCTAAGTACAACAACGAGCAAAGCGCGCTGTTTAGCACCATCCATAACGGTCGGTCAGATAAACGGCTGGCTCACTCGGTGGCCATGCTGGTCAGGACACTACCCGTATATCAGCAGTTCACAGATGATACAACGGTCATCGATTTCCTAAAAACCGGACAGAATCAGTTGTCGGGCTGTCGTCAGCACGAGGCCTACGCCTATAGCGATGCCATACACGATTTGGGATTACAAATCGCCACCATGTTTGCTTGGCACGGCACACTCTTCGATGATAATGAGCTATGTGGCAAGCCCCTGACTGCCACCCGTCTGAACAATAACACCCTTGAGGCCTCCTTGTATGTGAAAGCTTACATCCGCGACGGTCACTATGAAGTAGAGGCAGAATACGAGCAGCAGGAATACTCTGAGAGCTTAGTCAACCAGTATCTGGAAAGTTACGAGGCGGTTATCGAAGGTTTCCTCACTCAGGAAAGACTAAGCGACATCAACATCGCTACGAAGAAACAAGTCGAGTTGCTTGACAGTTTCAACGACACTGACAGACCCTACGATGACACGCAGACGGTGGTGTCGCTGTTCCGCCGCCAAGCCAAGGCTACCCCGGATGCCGAAGCCGTCGTTTTCAAGGATCATCGTTACACCTATGCACAGGTTGACGAAATCAGCGACCGCATTGCAAGTTATATCATCTCCAAAGGACTGGGCATAGGTGATGCCGTGTCCATCATCATCCCTCGCTGCGAGTGGATGGCGATTGCATCGCTCGGCATACTGAAGGCGGGCTGTGCCTATCAGCCGTTAGACCCCAGTTATCCGAAGGAGCGTCTGAACTTCATGGTGAAAGATGCTGACGCCAAGTTGCTCATTGCCGACGAGTCACTACGTGACCTCGTTGACGAATATGACGGTGAAGTGCTGCTGACGAAAGAGTTCTCACAACTGCCACCCCTTACAGCTGAAGCCAACTCTAAACTCTCAACGATCAACTCTCAACTTTCCCCATCAAATCGTTTCATTCTGCTTTATACAAGCGGATCTACAGGCGTACCCAAAGGTTGCCAGCTGACGCACGGCAATTTGGTGAATTACTGCAACTGGTACTGGAATTATTACGACCTGAAGCCTGAGCACAATGTGGCTGAATATGCCAGCTACGGTTTCGATGTACATCAGGAGGGTATCTATCCGCCGTTGACGGCCGGTGCCACCGTGCATATCATTCCTGAGGAACTTCGCCTGGACCTCGTGTCGCTCAACGAATACCTGGAGCGCGAACACATCACCCATACCTTCATGACCACACAGGTGGGCTATCAGTTTGCGTCGAACATCGAGAACCACTCGCTGCTTCATATGTCGGTGGCTGGCGAGAAACTGGCCAGTATCGCCCCGCCACAAGGCTATCAGCTGCACAACGGCTATGGTCCCACGGAGGCCACCATCCTCATCACCATCTATCCCATCACGAAGAAAGACAAGGACGTTCCCATCGGCAAACCTTTGGACAATGTGCGGCTTTATGTGGTCGATCAGCAGGGACACCGTCTGCCCGTGGGAGCCATGGGTGAATTGTGGGCTGCCGGACCGCAAGTAGCACTCGGCTACCTGAACCGACCGGATAAAAATGCAGAAGTATTTATTCAGAACCCATTTACCACCGAGGAGAAATATATTCGCGCCTATCGCACTGGCGATATTGTGCGCTACTTGCCTTCTGGCGACATCCAGTTTGTAGGACGTCGTGACGGACAAGTGAAGATTCGTGGTTTCCGCATCGAACTCAAAGAGGTGGAAGCCATTATCCGCGAGTTCCCTGACATTAAAGACGCTACAGTGCAAGCCTTTGACGATGAAGGCGGTGGAAAATTCATCGCTGCATATGTAGTAAGCGACAAGAAAGTAGATATCGAGGAACTGAACAACTTCATCCTCGACCAGAAACCGCCTTACATGGTGCCTGCCGTCACGATGCAGATAGAAAGCATCCCGCTGAACCAGAACCAGAAGGTGAACAAGCGCGCCTTGCCGAAACCCGTCAAGTCTGCTGCTGTGACACAGCAACAGACAGACCAGGCGCCGCTCAACAAGTTGGAGAAGGAACTCCACGATATGATTGCCGCCATTATCAATACCAGGGACTTCGGTGTTACCACCATCCTAAGTTATGTCGGCCTGACTTCTATCACTGCCATCAAGTTGGCCATACAGTTAAACAGGCGTTATGGCATCACCCCCGATACCCATCAACTGGCCAAAAGTTATACCTTACAGGATATTGAAAATGACATCACAGACTTTTTGCTTGCTGGAGGAACGGTGGGCGCATCCGCGTCAGGTAGCCAGGAGCCTGCTATGCCAGTCAAGACACGCGTACCACTATCATATGCACAGACAGGGGTGTTTGTCGATTGCATGAACAACCCTGATTCAACCCTTTATAACATCCCCATGAAACTCAGCCTGCCGACGCAGGTTGATATTGAACTGCTCAAAGAGACCGTCACTGCTATCATTAAGTCGCACCCGCAGTTGAGTGTGCATTTCGAGAATGACGGCCCCGAAACCATGCAAGCCACAGACCCAGACCAGGAAGTGGTCATTCCAGTCCTCACGATGAGTGAGGAGGAACTGGAAGCGCATCAGCAGGATTTCGTCAAGCCTTTCAATCTGGAACAAGGTCCACTCTACAGGGTGGAAATCGTGAAGACACCACAGCGTGTATGTCTGTTCACCGACTTCCATCACCTCGTAGCCGACGGTGGCTCGTACGACCTGTTCTTCCGCCAACTCTGTAGCGCTCTTGAAGGTCAGCCCGTTGAGCCTGAGACTCTCTCATACGCTGATTATGTCACTGCCGAGAAAGAGGCATCTAAGGGTGAAGAATATGCTGCCGCCAAGGCTTTCTTCGACAAGCGACTGGATGGTTGCGACGGAGCGACCGAGATGATTGCCGACCTGTCGACTCCACAGGAAGGAGGTACGATAGGCCATACTTCTGCCCCTATCGACATACATCGGATTGAGGCCTTCTGCCGAGAAATTCAAGTCACTCCGGCACACTTGACTTTGGCTGCTACACTATATACGCTTTCGCGCTTTACCAACAGTGAGCATCTGTGTATCACCACCATCAGTAATGGACGTAGCAACCTGAGCATAGCCGGTACAATGGGTATGTTTGTCAATACGCTCGTACTCACCAGTCAGATAGGATCCCAGACGGTGGAGGAGTACGTCCGTCAGACGAGCAATGAATTCATAGAGACCCTGCGCCACGAGAACTACCCCTTTGCACAGATAGCCGCTGACTACGGGCTGGTACCTGAGATGATGTTTGCCTATCAGATGGGGGTCATCGATAACTACAAATACCAAGGCAATACCTTGCAGTTGGAGAGCCTTGAGCTGAATGTTCCCAAGTTCCACATTTCCATTTATATAAAAGAGTACGAAGGCATTCCCTGTGTCTATTTGGCATACGACAACGGTCTCTATTCACAGGAACTGATGCAGAGCCTGACCAATTCAATCAGTCATGTCGCACAGGCATTTGTCTGTTCGCCCAAGGAGTCCCTGACCAACATCACGTTGACAGATGCCAGGGATATGGAACAACTCGACAGCTTCAACGACACAGACAGAGCCTACGATGACACGCAGACAGTGGTGTCGCTGTTCCGCCATCAGGCCAAGGCCACCCCGGATGCCGAAGCCGTCGTTTTCAAGGACCATCGTTACACTTATGCCGAGGTTGACGAAATCAGCGACCGCATTGCAAGTTATATCATCTCCAAAGGAGTGGGCATAGGCGATGCTGTGTCCATCATCATCCCTCGCTGCGAGTGGATGGCGATTGCATCGCTCGGCATACTGAAGGCGGGCTGTGCCTATCAGCCGTTAGACCCCAGTTATCCGAAGGAGCGTCTGAACTTCATGGTGAAAGATGCTGACGCCAAGTTGCTCATTGCCGACGAGTCACTACGTGACCTCGTTGACGAATATGACGGTGAAGTGCTGCTGACGAAAGAGTTCTCACAACTGCCACCCCTTACAGCTGAAGCCAACTCTAAACTCTCAACGATCAACTCTCAACTTTCCCCATCAAATCGTTTCATTCTGCTTTATACAAGCGGATCTACAGGCGTACCCAAAGGTTGCCAGCTGACGCACGGCAATTTGGTGAATTACTGCAACTGGTACTGGAATTATTACGACCTGAAGCCTGAGCACAATGTGGCTGAATATGCCAGCTACGGTTTCGATGTACATCAGGAGGGTATCTATCCGCCGTTGACGGCCGGTGCCACCGTGCATATCATTCCTGAGGAACTTCGCCTGGACCTCGTGTCGCTCAACGAATACCTGGAGCGCGAACACATCACCCATACCTTCATGACCACACAGGTGGGCTATCAGTTTGCGTCGAACATCGAGAACCACTCGCTGCTTCATATGTCGGTGGCTGGCGAGAAACTGGCCAGTATCGCCCCGCCACAAGGCTATCAGCTGCACAACGGCTATGGTCCCACGGAGGCCACCATCCTCATCACCATCTATCCCATCACGAAGAAAGACAAGGACGTTCCCATCGGCAAACCTTTGGACAATGTGCGGCTTTATGTGGTCGATCAGCAGGGACACCGTCTGCCCGTGGGAGCCATGGGTGAATTGTGGGCTGCCGGACCGCAAGTAGCACTCGGCTACCTGAACCGACCGGATAAAAATGCAGAAGTATTTATTCAGAACCCATTTACCACCGAGGAGAAATATATTCGCGCCTATCGCACTGGCGATATTGTGCGCTACTTGCCTTCTGGCGACATCCAGTTTGTAGGACGTCGTGACGGACAAGTGAAGATTCGTGGTTTCCGCATCGAACTCAAAGAGGTGGAAGCCATTATCCGCGAGTTCCCTGACATTAAAGACGCTACAGTGCAAGCCTTTGACGATGAAGGCGGTGGAAAATTCATCGCTGCATATGTAGTAAGCGACAAGAAAGTAGATATCGAGGAACTGAACAACTTCATCCTTGACCAAAAACCGCCTTACATGGTTCCTGCCGTCACGATGCAGATTGATGCCATTCCCTTGAACCAGAACCAGAAGGTGAATAGAAAAGCGCTACCCAAGCCCGAGAAGGAAGCGAATAAGGCTGTGGTGGAAAGTAATGTGCCCATGAACCTGCTTGAGGAAGAGTTGCACGAGATGATTGCCGACATCATCGGTAACACAGATTTTGGCATCACCACCGTCTTGGGTTATGCAGGCCTGACCTCTATCTCCGCCATCAAGTTGGCCATACAGGTGAACAAACGCTATGGCATCACTCTCAACGCGAAGTCATTGGTAAAAAACGGCACATTGCAAAGCATTGAGAATGAAATCTGGAAAGGCCTCAAGGACCAAGCTTCCTCACCCTCTCTCAACTCTCCACTCTCCACTCTCAACTCTCAACTATCTCTAAACTCTCAACTCTCAACTCTCAACTATACATCGGAGAGCATCCCCCTCTCCTACGCCCAGACCGGCGTCTATTTCGACTGCCTGAAGAATCCCACATCGACGCTGTACAATATTCCATATTGCATTAAGTTCCCCCAAAATACTGATACTACTGCACTGGCCGAGGCTATCAAGAAACTTGTAAAGGTACATCCACAGATGACCGTACACTTCGGGAATGGCGAAGAAGGCATCGTGCAGACCGTTGATTTGGAGAAGGTGGTAGAGATTCCCGTAAGACAGATGGGCGAAGAAGAACTGGCTAAATATAAACAGGAATTTGTGAAGCCTTTCGATCTCGGTGCGGGTCCGCTCTATCGCTTTGAGATAGTGACTACCGAAAAGCGGACCTATCTACTGATGGATGTGCATCATCTGGTGTTCGATGGCGGTTCTTCCGATATTTTCCTGCATCAACTTTGTGGCATCATGAACGGCGAGACTATCGAAGATGAAGACCAGAATTATGCTGCATTTGTGATGGCCGAAAAGGCTGCTGAAGGCGAGGCAGAATATCAAGCTGCTGCGGACTTCTTCAAAGAACGGCTGTCTGAGGTGGAGGCCGTCACGGAGGTTCAGTCCGACTTACCGAATCCCGTCAAGGGTACAATCAGCAGGGCCGTTGCCCCGTTGGATTTCGACAGCATCCAATCTAAACTCTCAACCCTCAACTCTCAACTCTCAACGGTCATCACACCTGCCCATCTGATTCTCTCGGCCATCTACTATTCATTATCTCGCTTTGCCAACAGTGAACAGGTTTGCATTACCACCGTCTCAAATGGTCGCTCCAACCTACAAATCCGCAACACTGTCGGAATGTTCGTGAACACGCTGGCACTGAGTGCCCATATCGGCCAACAGAAAGTGAAAGAGTTCTTGCAGGAAGTGAGTGAAAACTTCAACGAGACGCTGCAGCACGAGAACTATCCGTTTGCCCAGATTGCCGCTGACTACGGATTGACGGCTGAGATACAGTTCGTTTATCAGTTGGGAATGATCAGCCAATACATCTGTCAGGGAACTCCTTTGGAGTTAGATAATATGGAACTCCAAGTGCCCAAGTTCCCCATCACGTTCTTTATCAGAGAAGAGCAGGGACAGCCCAGTGTTTGTGTAGATTACGACAATGGCAAATACTCCGCACATCTGATGCAGAGCTTAGCCGATGCCGTCAAGGTAACGGTAGAGCGAATGATAGCGAAGCCCGATGCCTCTTTGACGAGCATCTGCACTGTCAGCGATGTGGAGGCTGAACGTATCATCAAGTTAGGTACAGGCAAAGATTTGGAAGTGGATTTGAGCAAGACTTTCGCCAATCTCTTCACCGAGCAGGCCAGACGCACGCCCGATGCGCCAGCAGTGGTCGACAGGGATAGCCAGCTGACCTATGGCGAGATGGACCGTTACTCGAATGCACTGGCTCACCAGTTGATTGACTTTGGCGTGAAGCCCAACGACTTCGTTTGCGTCATGCTCGACCGTTTCAAGGAGTTCCCGCTTTCCGTGTTGGCTATCCACAAGGCTGGTGCGGCCTACACACCGCTGGACTTCGAATATCCCAACGAGCGCCTAAGCTACATGCTGGAGAACTCAGAGTCGAAAGTACTTATCACCACCCACGCCGTCCTTGAAGCCAAACAGGCCGAAGGCAACTTCAGCACCGCTGCCGCCCGCACCTTCTTCATCGACGACTTCATGAGCTCTCCCCTCCCTAACAGGGAAGGGGGCGGGGATGAGGCCTGTCCAATTGACCTCTCCTCCCCTGACGGTCTTGCTTACATGATTTATACTTCCGGTTCGACGGGTAAGCCAAAAGGCGCGATGCTCCATCAAGCCGGACTGCGTAACTTCATCGCTGTCGTCATTGACATGGAGCAACTCACCGCCGCAGACCGTATCAGTGGTCATCGTTCCTTCTCGTTCGATGCCCACATCGAAGATATGTACCCTGTGCTGACGTTGGGCGGCTCGTTCCACATCATGCCGACAGAAATACGCAAGGATCTGGCTCTCATCCGTCAGTTCCTGTTCGACCATCAGATTACCGGTGGCGGCTATTCGACGGCGATGACCTGTCTGCTCCTCAATGCTTTCGACGACCTGCCCATCCGCTTCACCACGGGTGGTGGCGAGAAGATGAGCGGCGTGTATAGCGACCACATCGAGATCATCAATGTCTATGGCCCTACGGAGTGTACCGACGATACCTCTTATTACGCCATCAAGCCAGGCCAGCGCATCGACAATATTCCCATCGGCGAAAGCGTGGCTAACAACTGGAACTTCATCGTTGACAGCGCAGGCAACCTCGTGCCGCAGGGCGTGGCAGGCGAACTCTGCTTTGCAGGTGTCCAAGTGGGACGAGGCTATTGGCGGCTGCCCGAGCGCACAGCCAAATCGTTCGTGGATTGTCCGTTTGTCAAGGAAGACCGTTGGGGACGTCCTGTCCACATGTACCATACTGGCGACCTCTGTCGTTGGAATGAGGACGGACAAATAGAGTATTTAGGTCGCATCGACACGCAGGTGAAATTGCGCGGTTTCCGTATCGAGTTGGGCGAAATCGAGAACAAGGCGCTTAACATCGACGGCATCCGCCAGGCTGCTGCCGAAGTGCGCAAGGTGATGGGTAACGAGCATCTGGTACTCTACTATACGGTGGACGAAGGTGCTACCATCGACGACGAGCAAATCCGTCAAGCCCTTGCCGACTCCTCGCTGGCCGACTATATGGTGCCCGATGCCTATATGAAGCTGGACGTGATGCCGATGACGCCCAACCTTAAGATCAACCGCAAGGCATTGCCCGCCCCCGAGTTGAAGCGCGCCAACGAGTATGTGGCCCCAGTGGGTGAAACGGAAGAACTCTTCTGCAAGATTTTCTCCGAAGTGCTGAAGATTCAGGAGGTAGGCGCCACCGATAACTTCTTTGAGATTGGCGGCACCAGCATCAATGCCATCAAAGTGATTGTGGAAGCCAGCAAACAAGGTATTCAGATTGTCTTCAACGATTTGTTTAACCAAAAGACGCCGAGAGCTCTGGCGGCATTTGTGAATGGAGGCGAAACAGAGGAAACAATGACAGTACCTGATATAGAGAGCACGACTGCCAGCCAGGTTAACGATCCGTTTATGCCCATCCTCTCTGCCAACATGTTAGACGCTTTCCGCCAGAGCAAACGTCAGATTATTGGCGATGTCTTGCTGACGGGAGCCACAGGCTATCTCGGAATTCATATCCTTAAAGAATTGCTTTCCCATTACGATGGACATATACTTTGCCCCATCCGCGCGGAAAGCGATGAAAAAGCACTCAGCCGCCTCAAGTCGTTGTATTTCTACTACTTTGGGAGCCTCAAGGATTTCAATGAGCAGCGTATCAAGGTGTTCACAGCTGAAATCACACAACCCGATGCCCTGGAGAAAGCGGCGTCAGCCAACCCACAACTCTCAATGCTCAACGCTCCACTTTGTGTCATCAATTGCGTGGCAAACGTGAAGCACTTCTCCGCTGGCAACGACATAGAGATGGTCAATATAGAGTCCGTGCGCCACCTGATTGCGTTCTGTCTGCGTACAGGCTCCCGTCTCATCCATATCTCCACCAACAGCATTGCCGGCTTAAGCATTGATGGCCAACCCGGTCCTGAAGTGAAGCTGACTGAGCACACGTTCAATATTGGGCAGGATATCAATGCCAACAAGTATGTGTATTCGAAGTATAAGGCCGAAGAATTGGTCCTCGAAGCCATTGCCCATCACGGACTCAATGCCAAAATTATGCGTGTGGGTAACCTCTCGGCACGTCAGAAGGACGGCGAGTTCCAGATCAACTTCAACACCAACAACTTCCTCGCCCGCCTGCGTGCCTATGTCGTGATAGGCATGGTGCCATACGAAGACCTTGACCGTCGCTTTGAGTTCTCGCCCATCGATGAGGTGGCCAGCGCCATCATGTTGTTGGCCCAGACACCCAAGGAGTGCATCGTGTTCCATCCCTGCAACACCCACCGCCAGTTCCTTTCCGACATCCTCATGGGCTTCGCCCTCTCTGGCCTTGAGCTGCGCCGAGTCGAGATGAACGAGTTCCAGCAAGCCCTTGAGCAGACGATGGAGAATCCGGATCTCGTCACGTTGCTGCGTCCGCTGATGGCCTACAACGTAAGCGGCAAACACACCATGCGTTGGATAGAGTCCACCAACGATTATACCACACAAGTACTTTATCGTATGGGCTTCCAGTGGCCTCCAACTGCCGCTGACTATGTCCATCGTTTCATAGATACCATCATGGGCTTCGACTATTTTACAGTATAACCAGAATTTGAGAGATCAATATGGAAGATAAAGCGACCTTTAACCGTACGTACTGGCGATTTCTTTGGTCGAGCATCCTCATCGCCCTGTCGGGCTGTTTGGGCACGGTGGTAGATGCCATCATCGTTGGCCACCTGATTGGGGAGGATGGCGTAAGTGCTATCAACCTGACGAGACCTGTGGTGCAGGTGATGTTCACCCTAAATATGCTCCTTGCCACAGGCACCGGCATGTTGGTGGGCATCGAATTAGGCAGGAAAAATCATCAGGGCGTGGCCTATTACTTCACACTCGCCATGGCAACTTGTTTGGTGGTGGGACTTATATTTACGGCGGGTGGAATCGCCATTCCTGATGTCGTTACGGGCTGGCTCTGCACCAACGAGGGAATCCGACCGCTCACACTCGATTATCTGCGGGTGATGATGATGGGTGCTCCGGCCTATATGGTGATGTGGGCACTCACCACGATGGCTAATGTCGATGGCAGTCCCCGCTTAGTCTCCATCGCGATCCTGATAGACAATGCCGTCAACCTCAGTCTTGACCTCGTCTTCATCCAGTGGCTCGGATGGGGCATCGCAGGCTCTTCGACAGCTACCGTCGTGGGACACCTGGTGGGTATTGCCATTATGTGTCGTCACTTCCACTACAAGGATAATCACCTGCGTCTTACGCTTCGCCCGACGACACAAGAGCGTTTATCATTCTCCATCCTTTGCTCTTCACTTGGTAAAATCATTAACCAGGGGGCACCCTTAGCCGTGGCCTGTGGTACACTGGCGCTGCTCTTCATCGCCTGTAACCACGCAGTGTCGTTGGTGCAAGGCCGTGTGGGACTCTTCGCCTTGGCTGTCTGCATGAACCTGCTTATGATATACAACCTCTTTCTGGCAGGTGTCGAACGAACCATCCAAAGTCTCGGCTCCATCGAGGTGGGGCGCGGCGATAACGAGGCTTTCCAACTGATTCTGCGCAAATCGTTCCGCTTCATCACCATCAGTATGCTCCTCGTGTGCGCCATCGTATGGGTCTTCCCCGAGGCCATCGCCCGCTTCTTCGGCGCCGAAGGCGAAGCCACCATCAGCGAGACAGCCTCAGCCCTGCGCGCCTTCGCCCTCAGTTTCATCATGTGGTGCTATCTCGACACACTGATGGTCGTTTACAAGCTCTATGGGCACCATAAGATGGCATTATTCATCAGCTTCGCCCTTTCACTCACCGTGATCCCCACCCTCTGGGTCATCGCGCACCTGGCTCCCCAGCTCCTATGGTATAGCTACCTCATCGCCTATGCCCTGGAAGCCCTGTTCATCCTCCTCTTCCACCACATCGGCCATCTGAAATTCGAGCTGCCAACCGAAGCAAAGCCATGATATAGGCGCAACTGACGCGGAAATAGTATTACCAAGGGCTACTCCATAATTATTTTCGCCCATTCTATCGGGATCAAAACCGATGGAATGGGCGATTTTTAAGATGTTCTAATCTACCTTTCCTTAAGCGTCGATATTGGCATAGTTGGCATTCTTCTCAATGAACTCGCGACGCGGAGCGACATCCTCGCCCATGAGCATGGAGAAAACGTAGTCAGCACCGGCAGCGTCCTCGATGGTTACCTGCTTTAGGAGGCGCGTCTCGGGATTCATCGTGGTCTCCCACAGCTGTTCGGGGTTCATCTCACCCAAACCTTTGTAGCGCTGGGTGTAAACGCCTTGCTCTTGACCCTCATTGTACTTCAGAAGGAACTGCATACGTTGCTGGTCATTATAGCAGTACTCTTCGATCTTGCCCTTCTTACAGCGATAGAGTGGTGGTGTGGCGATATAGAGATGGCCTTTTTGTATGAGTTCTGGCATGTAGCGGTAGAAGAGCGTCATTAGTAGGGTGTCGATGTGATAGCCATCGACGTCGGCGTCGGTCATAATGACAATTTTGTGGTAGCGCAACTTGTCGTAGTTAGCTTCCTTACTGTCCTCGCCGAGCCCGTAACGCACACCGAGAGCCTGGATGATATTATTTACTTCCTCGTGCTCGAAAGCCTTATGCCACATCACACGTTCCACGTTGAAGATTTTACCTCGGATGGGCAGGATAGCCTGAAAGTGGCGGTTGCGGCCTTGCTTGGCGCTACCGCCTGCGGAGTCACCCTCAACAATAAACATCTCGCAGTTGGCGGGATCGCGATCAGAGCAGTCGGCGAGTTTGCCCGGTAGACCGCCACCAGACAGCGGGGACTTGCGTTGTACACTTTCACGCGCCTTGCGGGCTGCCACGCGAGCTGTTGCGGCTAGAATCACTTTATCAACAATCAGCTTGGCCTCCTTCGGGTGTTCCTCAAGGTAGTTAGTGAGCGCCTCGCCGACAGCCTGCTGCACGGCACCAGCCACCTCACTGTTACCCAACTTCGTCTTAGTCTGTCCTTCGAACTGAGGTTCAGCTACCTTGATGCTAATGACGGCGGTGAGGCCTTCGCGGAAGTCTTCGCCCGAGATCTCCACCTTGTTCTTCTCCAGCTTCTCCAGTTCCTTGGCACACTGTTCCTCGGCGTACTTCTTCAGTGTACGTGTGAGAGCCATGCGGAAGCCCTGAAGGTGTGTGCCGCCCTCGATGGTGTTGATATTGTTAACATAGGAGTGTAGATTCTCGCTATAAGCCGTATTGTACATGATAGCACACTCGATAGGTATGCCTTGTTTCTCGGTATTCAGGTAGATAACATCGTTGAATAGATGGGTGCGAGTACTATCAATATAGCGCACAAACTCCTGCAAGCCATCTTTGGAGTAGAAGACATCCTGATGTGTGTTTCCTTCATCGTCGGGACGTTTATCGGTCAGCGTGATGGTGATGCCAGCGTTCAGGAATGCCAGCTCACGCATACGGTTGGCCAAAATATCGTATTTATACTCTGTGGTGATGAAAATGGTGTTGTCAGGCCAGAACTGCTGGCGCGTGCCACGGAGCTCCGTCTCGCCCACGACTTTTACGTCGTAGAGGGGCTTTCCTTGGGCGTACTCCTGCTGGTAGATTTTGCCATCGCGGAAGACCTGGCTGAGCATATGCGTAGAAAGCGCATTCACACAGCTCACGCCCACGCCGTGAAGACCACCAGAGACCTTATAGGAGCCCTTGTCGAACTTACCGCCGGCATGTAGCACCGTCATCACGACTTCCAGGGCGCTCTTGTGCTCCTTCTCGTGCATATCTACGGGAATACCGCGGCCATTGTCCTGCACTGTGATGGAGTTGTCCTCGTTGATGGTTACCTCGATGTGAGTGCAGAAGCCTGCCAGAGCTTCGTCAATGGAGTTGTCAACGGTCTCATAGACGAGGTGGTGAAGACCTTTCTCGCTGATATCGCCGATGTACATGGCCGGACGCTTGCGCACAGCCTCTAAGCCTTCCAGGACTTGAATGTTACTTGCGCTGTAATTCGCGCCGTTTTTGATTTCTTCTTCCATAGGAGATTGTTGCTTGATTTTGTGTGCAAAGATAGTGATAATTGTTGAGAGCTGAAAGTTTCATAATAAAAGAATTCCTGCTTTTCACATCTTTTCACACGCGCACGCGCGTGTGCGCGCACATGGACACCCTTCATAGCATATAAAAACAAGAACAATGAACCTCACGGCCCATTGTTCTCTAATGTATTACTAAAAATTGCTATGGACTTGTTTGAACGAATTGTTCAAACGGGGATGGAAACATTCAAACAGGTAGTGGCTGTCTTATCCGAGCTTTTGGATATGACGAGCCAACTTAGACTTGAGGTTGGAAGCCTTGTTCTTGTGAATGATATTCACTTTAGCCAGCTTATCCAGCATCTTCTGGACTGTGGGGTACTGCTTCTCGGCCTCTGCCTTGTCGGTAGTAGCACGCAGTGTGCGTACAGCAGCGCGCATAGCCTTAGCATAATAGCGGTTGTGGAGGCGGCGCTTTTGCTCCTGACGGATTCTCTTTAATGATGACTTATGATTTGCCATTATCTATATTTTATTTAATGATTAACCTCAAGAAAAGTAGTCCATAGCAGAGTCGAACTGCTCTTTAGAGAATGAAAATCTCTCGTCCTAACCGATAGACGAATGGACCATTCGCTGTTTTTGCGGGTGCAAAGGTACGGCAAAAATCAATACGCGCCAAACTTTTCCAAGAAAAATATTCTCTTGTAAATGATTTTAAGGCGTTTTTGATAGGGCTCTCGGGTTGTTTCATTACTTTTGCAGCATCAGAATCATGCAATCCCACGGTATTGTCCTTCATTCCCTGCGCTATGGTGACACCCGCATTATTGTGGATATCTTCACAGAATCCGCCGGTGTCGTATCGTTGATTATACCCGCTGTACGCAATCGCAAAGGAGGGATGAAAGCCATTGCCTGGCAGCCGCTATCGCTAGTGGAAATTATTTGGGAACCACGCGTGCGGACAACTTTGCAGAAACCGCAGACCCTTGCATTATGGCATCCTTGGCGTTCCTTGCACATCGATCCGCGCAAAACAGCTATCGGCCTGTACCTCAGCGATATACTCTATCATGCTTTACGACGTGAGCAGGAAAACAAACCGCTGTTTCAGTTCGTCGTCAATGCGCTGACGTGGTTCGACGAGAGTGAGCAGCATTTCGCCAACTTCCACATCGTCTTTCTCCTCCACCTGACGCGTTTCTTAGGATTCCTGCCAAATGTGGAGGATTGGCACGACGGTGATTATTTCGACCTGCAAGCTGCCATTTTCACACGTACGCGCCCGTACCATATATATTATTTAGAGCCAGAAGAGGCAGCCTTAGTGCCAAAGTTCCTGAGAATGGATCTGCGCTCCATGCGTGCCGTAGGTTTGAACCGTGCCATCCGGCGACGCACGCTGGAAATCATCTCAGACTTCTACCGCCTTCACATCCCCGAGTTTCCAGAGACGCAGAGCCTCAGCGTGTTGGCTGAGGTCTTTGAATGACGCTTAGCGTAACGTGTCTATAGCCTTCTGGATGTTCTTGTCGTGTGCCGCCTGATACTGCAGTGCACCACGCTGATAATAGTAGCGGCTCACCAGCTCGGTCTCCAGGTATGTCTGAATATGCCGACGGAAACGGGTGAGGTCTGCGCGCAGGTCCGTTTGTTTGAGCTTGGTCTCCAAGTTGACCAGATCCTCCTGAATCATCTCCAAGCGTCCTTCAACCCGTGCAAGCTGCCGCAACTGGCCCAAGACGGCTTCCATTCTCCCGTTGTATTTGAAGTCGCTGGCAGCCACAGATGTCACAAACGCCTCATAGTCATTATCCGTCAGGCTGAAATCAGCAGGGGACGCTATTGTAGGGTGCTCCGCTACAAAGGCATTAAGATAGTTGAAGAAAGCATCGGAATTATAGAGATCGTAGACCATTGTCGGCACACTGTCCACTACGAGAATGCTGTCCGGCAGAATGCCACCGCCGTCGCGCACAGGGCGCCCCAGACGTGTATGGAACTCATGCGTGAGGCTGTCGGGCAATGTTGTTGCAGCACCGTCCAGTGTACGATGGCGGTAGTCGTAAGCCTGGATACAACGTCCCGATGGGATGTAATAGCGTGCCGTTGTAATCTTGAGCTGACCGTGGAACGGCACCTCACGGATACCCTGCACGAGCCCCTTGCCATAGGTGCGCTGTCCCAGAATGACGGCACGGTCCAAGTCCTGCAAAGCACCGCTGATGATTTCTGCGGCAGACGCGGAATTACCATTCACCAATACGGCTAAAGGCATCACACTGTCCAACGGCTCTGCTGGCGTGCGGTATTCGTGGTTGCTGGCAGCAAACTTACCCTTTGTCGATACCACCAGACTACCTCTCGGTACAAACATTCCCACAATCTCTATAGCCTCCACCACAGCGCCGCCGGGGTTGTCCCGCAAGTCCAGGACGAGCCGTTCCATGCCCTGCTGCTTCATCTCCGTGATAGCGAAGCGCACGTCACGCGAGCAATGATCTGTGACACTGGAGAGATAAAGATAGCCAATGTGTGACTGCTCATCCACAATGCCGTACCAGGGCACGGCGGGAGTCTGTATCTGCTGGCGTGTAATCTTGAATGACAATGGCTTCTTCTCGCCGAGACGCCGAACGCACAGCTCGAATGTCGTGCCGGGTTCACCACGTAGGTTCTTACTCACCTCTGACACGGGCCAACCCTTGATGTCCTTTCCGTCGATGGTAAGGATGACATCGCCGGCGCGCACGCCAGCCTTCTGTGCCGGGCTGCCCTCATAGGGCTCTTCTATCGCGGCACGGTCCTCCTGCTTGTAAGGACGGATGATGGCACCGATACCCGCATAGCGCCCTGTAGTCATCGTTTTTAGTTCATCCTGGTCATCGCCAGAATAGAACACGGTGTAGGGGTCTATCTCTGAGAGCATCCCGTCGATGGCCCAACGCACGCAGGTGTCAGCTGACAGGGTATCCACATAGAACATATCCAGTTGACGGTAGATGTCTGCAAAGACATCCAGATTACGGGACACATCGAAGCCCGTCTGTGCCTTACGCTCCTGCGCAACCAAGGGCAGTGCAAGAACGAATACTACAAAAAAGAAAGATAAACGTGTTCGCATACGAGCTTAGATTGAGATGTTCATCAAAAAGTCCGCAACCTCCGAAGAGAATTGCGGACCAACGCCCTGCGCTCCAGGATGGGCTTGAACCAACGACCCCCTGATTAACAGTCAGGTGCTCTAACCAACTGAGCTACTGAAGCAATTCCGGGCCTTCGGGGAGGGGCCCACAAGGCCGGTTTTCCGAGTGTGGCGCTCCAGGATGGGCTTGAACCAACGACCCCCTGATTAACAGTCAGGTGCTCTAACCAACTGAGCTACTGAAGCAGTTTTTTTACCTTTTTCTCGGAATTGCGGGGCAAAAGTAGTGCTTTTCTCAAAAATAAGCAATACTTTTGCAGAAAAATTTCCGAATCATGACAAAAATCATAGGAATTGGTAACGCTTTGGTAGATGTCCTTGTCTATTTACCGGACGAAAAGCTGTTAAACGAGATGAGCTTGCCCAAGGGTGGAATGTCGCATATTGACCGCAAGGGGCTGATGCGCCTGCGTCAGCGTTTGGTGGGCTTTCCCGTAGAGCGTGCCACAGGTGGCAGTGCTGCAAACACCATCCATGCGATGGCGGTGCTGGGGGACACGACGGGTGTTATCGGCGCCGTGGGCGATGACGAGACTGGGCGTTTCTTCGCTGAACAGGCCCAAAACCGAGGCATTGAGACCCATCTGGCCGTTGTTGCCAACGAGCAAACAGGTACGGCTAATACGCTGATTACTCCCGATCACGAGCGCACCTTCGCCACGCACCTGGGCGCTGCCGTGCAGCTGGGCGAGGCGCTGAAGGAGGTGAACCTGTCAGACTACGATCTCCTGCATATCGAAGGTTATCTGCTGCAGGATGGCGTGCAGCTGGGTGAGATCCTGAAGGCTGCGAAGGCGGCAGGGCTCACGGTGAGCTACGACTTGGCCTCATGGAACATCGTACTCAACCACCACGCGCTCATCACAGAGTATATCCGTGACTACGTAGATATTGCCTTTGCCAACGAGGAGGAGGCGGCTGCTTTCTGCGGACAGAAAGACCCCGAGATGGCACTGCGACAGTTGGCAGCGTTGACAGACATCGCCGTCGTGAAGGTAGGTAAACGCGGGGCTATGGGAATGTCGCGTGCCACTGGAGACGAGATTTTCTTTGCTCCCGGATTGGAACGAAAGGTCGTTGACACGACAGCTGCTGGCGATTTCTTCGCCGCGGGATTCCTGCACGGATGGATTCACGGAAAGACTCTCGCCACCTGTATGAGCTACGGCAATCGCACGGCTGCAGAGGTGATTCAGGTGATAGGTACGAAGGTGGAAGCGGAACGGCTGCGCCAATGTCTGAAAGACTGATATGTTGTATATCAATGACCATCTCCTTGATTTCGACCTGACGGCGGCTTTGGCACAACTGTCAGAGCAGCGACGTGAGCAGGCATTGCGTTACCGCTATGAGATGGGACAGCGCACCTGTGCAGCGGCCTACCTGCTGTTGTGTGAAGCGTTACGCAAGGAGTATGGCATTGATGAGAAACCCATTTTTATTTTTGGCGAACACGGGAAGCCATCTATCCAAGGACATCCTGAGATACATTTCAATTTCAGTCACTGTAAAGAGGCGGCCTTATGCTATGTCAGTGACCGCCCCGTGGGCGTAGATGTGGAAACCGTGCATTCGCTCCGCGATGGATTGGCAGAATATACAATGAACGACGATGAAATGGCGGAAATACGAGGTGCTGAGGATCCTGCTTTAGCCTTCACGCGCCTGTGGACGATGAAGGAGGCTGTGCAGAAACTGACAGGCGAGGGAATCAATAACCACTTGAAAGAAGTACTGCTGCGCGATGATGTGCTATTGCAAACCATCGTTGCACCCAACGCCCGCTATGTCTATAGCATCGCTACATGGCGGCACCCGTAGAATAGACTATTGGACTGCTTTTTCGATTGTCAATATATTCTTACCATCCACGAAGTCATAGCGGACATCATCCATTTTCTTGATGACGAGGAAGATGCCGAGGCCGCCGATGTCGCGGAGTTGCCACGCGAGGAGGGTGTCGGGCTTTTTATGCTCCAAGGGGTTGAAGGGGATGCCGCCGTCTGTGAAGCGGATGATGATACGGGTTCTTGGGGCTGCGGCGTTGTCGGCAGCGACTTCGGGGATTTTCTGTATGTCCACGTCGAGGAAACCATCGACATCTTTGGGGTAGGCATAGAAGATGACATTCATGATGATTTCCTCGCAGGCCAAGCGGAAGGTCAACCTCTCCTTCAAGGTGCAGTTGGCTATCTCGGGCGAGTCGAGGACGGTGTCGAGGATGCGGCGACCTTGTCCTTGGATGGGCTGGAAATGGTAGTGGCTCATGATGTTACCCTCCCTATTAAGATGATGATGGAACGCGGGCCTACCAGCACGAGTTGCTGGTTCTCGATGACGGGTTCCGTGCCGGGCTCGAAGATGTCTTCCGGCGACGGCATGCCGGTGTTGGCGAAGATGTGCCAGGCCATGCCCTGCGGCAGCTGTGGGGGCTCGAAGCCGTGCATCTCCCAGTGCATGTTCATGGCGACGTAGATGAAGTCATCAGGACCTTCGGGAGCGCCCTGGTCGTCGGAGTTGGCATAGCGGCCATTGAGCATGAAGGCGAGGGTGAGGTTGTTGTGCCCTGCCCACGGCTGCCAGGCTTTTACGCCGTGCCAGGAGAAGTCGGGGTAGCCGAGGCCGAGGTAGTCGGTGTGGCTGAGGTGCTCCTCGTAGCGCAGCACCTTGTGCTGGCGGCGGAACTGTATCATCTGCTTGAAGTAGCGGAAGATGTCGGCATTCTTCTGAAGGTCGTTCCAGTCGAGCCACGCGACTTCGTTGTCCTGGCAGTAGGCGTTGTTGTTGCCGAACTGGCTGTTTCCCATCTCGTCGCCGGAGAGGACCATGGGGGTGCCCTGGCTGACCATGAGGAGCGTGATGGCGTTCTTCACCTGCTGGTGGCGCAGGGTGTTGATGTCGGGGGCGTCGGTTGGGCCCTCGCAGCCGCAGTTCCAGCTGTTGTTGTTGTTCTCGCCGTCGCGGTTGTCCTCGCCGTTGGCTTCGTTGTGCTTGGAGTTGTAGGACACGAGGTCCATGAGGGTGAAGCCGTCGTGCGCCGTGACGAAGTTCACGCTGGCCTTGATGCCGCGCCCCTGTGAGGCGTAGAGATCAGGGGAGCCGATGATGCGTTCCTTGACATCGCCCAGCACCTGAGTGTCGCCCTTGATGAAACGGCGCACGCTGTCGCGGAATTTCCCGTTCCATTCCGCCCAACGTCCCCATGAGGGGAAAGAGCCTACCTGGTAGAGTCCGCCGGCATCCCACGCCTCGGCGATGAGCTTGGTCTTGCCGAGAATGGGGTCGTGGGCCAGTGATTCGAGCAGTGGCGGGTTGGACATGGGGTTGCCGTTCTGGTCGCGTCCGAGAATGGCGGCGAGGTCGAAGCGGAAGCCGTCGATGTGGTAGTCGCTAACCCAGTAGCGAAGACTCTCGACAATCATGTCGCGGACGTTGGGGTTGTTGCAGTTGAGGGTGTTGCCGCAGCCGCTGAAGTTGAAGTAGTAGCCTTCGGGCGTCAGCATGTAATAGGTCTTGTTGTCGATACCGCGATAGGAGATGTAGGGACCGTTCTCGTTGCCTTCGGCGGTGTGGTTGAAGACCACGTCGAGAATGACCTCGATGCCGTTGGCGTGGAGTCGTTTCACCAACGTCTTCAGCTCGTCCACCTGCATACCGAAGCGCCCCGACGAGGCGTAGGCAGCCTTGGGGGCGAAGAAGCCCACGTTGCTGTAGCCCCAGAGGTTAAAAAGCTCACGGCCATCGACGGGCGAGATGCGGTGGTTCTCGAACTCGTCGAACTCATGGATGGGCATCAGCTCCACGCAGTTGACGCCCAGCTCCTTCAGGTAGGGTATCTTCTCGCTGATGCCGGCGAACGTTCCCTTGTGCTTCACTCCCGAGGCGGCGCCGCACGTGAAGTTGCGGACGTGCATCTCATAGATGATGAGGTCGTTAATGGGTGTCTCCATCGGCACGTCGTTCTCCCAGTCGAAGTCAGAGAAGACCACGCGAGCGCGATAGGGATAGATGCTGTCCCAGTTGGGCTGCTGCCCCCATACGTCGCGCCCCACGATGAGTTTGGCGTAGGGGTCGAGGAGTATCTTGGACTTGTCGAAGCGGTGGCCTTCTTCCGGGTTGAAGGGACCGTCCATGCGAAAACCGTACTCGATGTTTTCATAATCCAGGTCGAAGACCATCATCGAGAAGACGTTGCCGAGCCTGAACTCCTTGAAGAAAGGAATCTCTATGAACGGTTTCTCTTCGCGGTTGTGGAAGAGCACCAGGGTGCAGTCGGTGGCATAGCGGGAATAGACGGAGAAGTTGACTGCATTGCCGATGGTGGTAGCCCCAAAAGGATAGGGCCTGCCAGAGCGCAGCTTCAGTCCCTGGTATTCATGGGTGGGGAAGATATCAATTCTTTGCATGGATTACCGAAGTGTGTTGAGGCATTCTTCCATAGTGCTGAAAGATTCAAAGAAACTATCGAAGCCCGTGACATCCATGATGTCCTTGACCTCATCGCTGAAGCCGACGAGATAAAAATTGAGGCCTTTTGAGGCTGCCATTTTCTTGGCATAGAGTAAAACGCGCAAGCCAGTACTGGAAACATAATTACAGGCTGTCATGTCCAGCACTGCATTGCAGCCTTTCTCCAGAATGGCCAAAAGAGCATCCTGTACTTCCTGATAGTTGAAAGAGTCCAGTCTTTCGCCTAATTGATAACTTTCTATTTTCATCGTGGTTTCTATTTTACTTCTATTATTGATTATATCGTATGGCCAACATGGTGAGGTCGTCACTTTGTGGCGCCTCCGCTACGAAGTGATGCACGGCCTGCGTCATTTCATCGATCAACATCTTGCAACTTTCTGCATTCCTCAGGTTTTCAATGAGCCGTTCCTGACCGAATAACTCGTAGTGGGCGTCCATCGCCTCGGTCAGTCCGTCGGTGTAGAGGAAGAGGGTGGCGCCGGCCGGCAGGGTATATTCGCTCACGACATACTCTACATCATCGGAAACGCCCAAGGGCAGGTTGGGCTTTGCTGGCAGTTCCTCGCAGTGCGAAGCGATTGAGCCGGGCGCACTATTGCTGACGACGAGCGGTTTGTTGTGACCTGCATTGCAGTAGTGGAGGCACCCCGTGGGCAGGTCCAGAACACCCATGAAGAAAGTGATGAACATGGAGGTCTCGTTGCCGTTGCACGTGGCCTTATTGATGGAATCGATGATAACCTTCAAGTCGTCCTTGTTGCTGACGGCATTGCGGAACTGGCTGAGCGTTTTTGCCATGACCAAGGCGGCAGGTACGCCCTTGCCGGAGACATCGCCGATGCAGAAGAAGAGCTTGTCGCCGCGATGAAGGTAGTCGTAGAGGTCGCCGCCCACGTCGTTGGCAGAGATTTGGGAACCATAGATATCCAGTTTCCTGTCGTCTTCGGCAGGGATGTATGCCTTGGGTAGCATGGACAGCTGTATGTCTTTGGCTGCCTTCAGTTCACCTTCTATGCGACCCTTGGTCTCGTTCACCTGTTTCAGTTCCTCCATCTGACTGACCAGTGACTGTTGCATGATGCTGAACGAATGGTGCAGGCGCTGCATCTCGTCATTGGAGTGGATGTCGGGGAGCGTGGCGTGCAGATTGCCTTGTGCCACCTCATCCGCGGCTTGCGTGAATGTGGTTAGTGGGGTTAACAGACGATGAATGAACCTGCGCAAAATGTAAGTCAACAGCACCAGCATGATGACAAAGAGGAGGGACAGCAGCAGTGCCGCCTTGTAGTAGTCCTTGAAGAGCTCCGTGGCCTGACATACAATGCCCATCGACCATCCCATGTGCTCGAAAGGCACAAAGAAGATATAGGAATCGCCTAATGTGGGCGACTGCCACTTTTGGAAGCCGCTCTTCCCGTCGAGCATCTCACGAACCATTTCCAATAGATCGCGCTGGCTTGTCACCTCTGTGTCATTTAAGAAGTTCTGCTCAAGCACCAGGCCATCTTCCGAGCGGGAGATAAAGGCGCCAGTCCGACTTAGAATGAAGGCATAGGCGTGCATGAAGGAATCCACATTCAGGAACTCCGAGAAGTAGTCGAGCAAGATGTCCGCCGTGACCACCGCAATGACGTTGCCGTCGGCATCCTTCAGCGGATAGCAGTAGGTTGTCATCAGCATCTCGCCGCCTCCCTCGTCGAAGTAAGGCTCGCTCCAATATTCGCGCTTGAGAGAGTCGGTGGTCTGATACCAGTCCATCTTGTGGTAGTCATACTCGGCTGACCCCAACTGCTTCGATTTGATGGCGCTGCCCTCGCGGTAGCTGTAGGGCGAGAACCATACACCGCGGTCGGGGAAGTAGTAGGGGCGGAAGGCGATGGCCGAACCTACGATGGCAGGGTTGTTCTCCAACAACTGCTGTGTGATGTTGTAGAGTTCATCGGGGTTGTCCAGGTTCGCGCGGATCGCATTCAGATGGTTTCTCACGGCCACTTCCACGGTGACGAGTGCCGCCTCAAGGCGCTGTCCGACGAAATACAGAATGTGATTGGCCTTCACGCTTTCCTCGAGCTTGATGCTCTTCACCACAAAATAGTTGCCGACATACACCGTAGCTGTCAGAATGACCACCACACTAACGACCACCCACAAGCTGATGCGGCTGGCAAGTGATTCTCTGACACGTAGCAACTGGGGCAGCTTCATTTTATGAATGTAGTTTCACAAGAGACGGTTGTTTGGACCAATCCATGCAATTACGCACGCGCAGGTCGGCGTAGGGCTCGGCATTGAAAATGGTGGATTTGATGGTCATCAGCTGCTCGGTTCCATAGAGGAAGGAGAACGGGCGGGGCAGCTCCATTGTCACATCGATGGCCTCCTGCAGCAGCGATACATCGTCCCCGCAGTCGAACAGGAAGCGGTCGGTGTCGTGGTTGTCCAGGAACAGGACCAGCTTGAAATCGGCGGGATATTGGGCGAAGTGCTCTTCCACCTTGCTGCGTAGTGTCGCGTTTCCCTTGAGGCGACGGCCAGCACGGATTTCCTCCAGGAGAATGTCGCGATAGGCGAAGTCGAGAACGCCGTCCAGCGTGCCCACGTAGTCGCTCTGCAGGTTATCCTGACTGAACGGCTTCGTCTCCTGTGCCAGGAACTCGTTTAGCCGATTCTCGCTCTTGAAATACAGTTGGCTGGCCAGTTGCGGCCCGATACCCAGCGCCCAGACCTCTCCGAAGACGACGATGTCGATGCGAATGGCCTGCAGACTGTCGCGAAGGGTCTTCAGGAAACTGAACGGCTGCCCCAGCGCATGGTCGATGCGGAAGGCATCCACACCCATGCGAGCGAGCTTTTCCGCCTTGTCAACCATGAAGCTAACCACTTCGGGGTTCGTCAGGTTAAACTTAGGCAGGTCACCGAAGCCCAGGAACGAGACAAACTCGTCGCTGTCCTCCTTGGGATAGAAGAACCAGTCGCGGTGCTTGCCGCCGTTCTTGAGTAGCGATTCCTCGAACATCGGAGCTTGGTACCAGCAATGGTTGGGTACAAAGTCGCAGATGATGCGCAGTCCCTTGCCGTGGGCTTGGTCAAGCAGCCGCTGATAGTCCTCCCACGTGCCGAAGTGGGGATCCACCTCCTCAAAGTTCAAGGTGTGGTAGCCGTGGTAGTTCTGCGACTTGAAGATAGGCGAGAGCATGATGGCGTTGAAGCCCAGGTTCTTGATGTAATCGAGCTTCTCGATGACCCCTTGCAGGTTTCCCCCGCAAAACACGTTTTTGCTGGCTGGCGGCGTCTGCCATCCGCCGTTGAATCTGTCAATCAGCAGATGATAGATACGGGTTTGGTCAAACCATGATGTGTGATTCATACGATAGCGATTTAGTAAAATAATGCTGTTAGTTAAAGGTAAAGGGAGGGATCAGTAGAAGACTTCGTCCTGCGAGGCGCGGCCGGTGGTGATCTCCACGACCTCTTCCTCGTCGGGTGAGACGGAGGGGGCAGGAGCTGCGGGAGCCTCGGAGGCTGAGGGGGAGGAAGCTGAGGAACTGTGCGAAGAACCGGAGCTGCGCGAGGAAGAGCCCTTACGCTTACCTTTTGAGGCGGTGGGGTCGTTGCAGAGGGTCTGCTTGATGTAGGCGGTGCGCTCCTCGCCTGGGACACGCACCAGGAACCAGCCGCCACTCTCGGACAGCACATCGAGTTTAGTGCCGCGTCGTACTTGGTAGTTGCCGCCGGTGCTGTCGGCGTTCACGGTGAGGATGTCGTAGTTGGTGCCGGGGCCAGTGCGCAGGTTGGCGACCTTGGCAGAAACGGTGACCTGCTTGAGCACATCACTCCGTGGCTCTTCAGAGCCGGTGCAGCGCTTACAACCCCAGAAGCACGCGATAATAATGATTACAAAACCAATAAACTTTTTCATATTAAAGGGGATTTTTTAATCGTTGTTTTTGATTTCAAGCGGTAAGGTCGCGATGGCGTCCTTGGCGGTCTGGTGGACATATTGCCATCCCATTTCCGACACACGTTCCTCCACGGGACCCTCGCCCCAGCGCGGTTTCAGGGGCAGGTCGTTGTGCCAGGTGCCTTCGAAATAGGGATACCACACGCGGACATACTCCTGGTAGGAGCCTTCAGGGTGCAAAGGACCGACCAACCGGCCGCAGCTGTCGTAGTCGCCCTGGGAATACCACTCATAGCGACTCACAGGATTATAGCCCACGCCCATGGCGTGCAGGTCGCCTTCGCCCTGGCGCAGGCCATGAACGAACTCGCCCTTGTAGCGCAGGTTGTGCTGGTCGTCGAACATGAGTTCCTCCGAAGGGTCTTTCTCCACGATGTAGTACAATTCACCCTTGCCGTGAGGCCGTCCTTCGGCATCGACCTCACCCTTATAGATGCACTTCACAATCTTTCTCAGTTTTTCTGCCATAAGAGAATCAGTTATTTAGTTCTTCCACGTCAGCACCAACTTGTACTCCGTGCCGTCATAAACACAGCCATCGCTCCACTCGCGACCTTCGATTTCGGCAAAGAAGCCAACCTCTTCGCCAGGCTTGAGCAGGAAGGTCTTGCCGGATTTGGTCAGCGTGATGCAGTCCTTCTCGATGCTGGTGATCTTGACATCGCCGAAAGCAGTGAATTTGAGCGCGCCGAGTTCTGCCTCGAAGTCGCTCTCCTCACACTTCCAGGGATCTTGATGACCGACCTCCCAGTCCGAGCGTCCGTACTGGGCGTGCAGGATAATAGGCTCTGTGGCGGCATTGGGTGCCTGAAATTTGCCATGGTTCCATGTGCCGTCCCAGTGGATGCCCTCCTCTGGACTGTCGAAGACACCCTTCCCGTGGCTGCGGCCCTCATGGAACTCACCCTCATAGCGACCACCATCGCCGAGCGTCAGTACACCTCGGCCCTCGGGCATGTCATTAACGACATCGCCGTCGTAGATACTGCGGTCGCTGTATTCGATGTGTCCGTCGGGCCACACGCAGGCTTCTAACGACCAGTGGCTGATAATAGGACAAGGCAGCTCCAGCTGCTTGGCAGAACGGCGGTCGTGGCGCCACTCCTGTGCCTCCACGAGCTTGCCTTTTTCCCAATGTTCGTTGCGGCTCATGCCCGTCTTGGCACAATACACATCGACGTAGCCGTCGTAGGGCTTGAAGTCGCGAACATCATCACCATAGTGGTCCAGCACGTCGCCGTTAGGCAGCTCAACGGTGACGTGGGTGGAGGGTTCATAGACGTAGCTGTTGTACTGATTGGCCGTATAGCGACCGCCCTGTTGTTCAATGCGATAGATCTTGTCGCCGTCGCGAAGCGTCAGCCTGAGCGTGGTGCAATCAACCTTGCTGGCCTCGTCGAGCTCATAATCCACGACCTCGTACTGGAACAGCTCATCGGGTCCTGAGTAGCGCACGACTTTATCGCCGGCATACCACTCCCTGACCCAGGGCTTCTCGCCCAGGAACAGCTCGAAGCCGTAACGCTTGCCGCCACGCAGGAACATGGCGATGGAATCGGGCGTATCGAACGATGGATAGTCGGGGTGCAGCTTGGGACGCTGGATGCGGAACACGCCATGCAGGCCCCACCACTGCGGCTCCTTGTCCTTGGAGGTGTGAATCCATGCTTTCTCAATCCATGAGCCGTCGGCAAAGTCATAGCGTCCGTCGGCAGCGTAGGCCGGGCCGTTGATGCTGGCATAGCTCAGGTGGAAGGCCCCCTTGAAGTGGTCGCCGTTAGGGTACCACACCTCGCCGTCGCCGATGGGACCTGCCAGTTTCTGCAGGATGGTGTCGCCCCACTGCCAGCCACCTTTATAGATGAGTCCCTTGCCGATGAGCTTCACGCAGTAACATCTTCGGTTATAGACGCCCATGCCCACATGGTATGAAGAGCTGTCGATCTCCACCTCCTCACCCACCTTGATGGTGAAGGTCTTGCCGCGCAGCTCCAGCGTGAGTTGCTGCCCGTCGTAGGCTGTCACCACGGGGGCGCTGCACTTGAACTTAGGCAGCGGCTCGCCCACCTTGATGTCTTCTTCATCGACTTCGTAGTGCTCAATGGGAACGCTGGTCACCGTTGCTCCTCGATCGACATGACTGTTATAAACATTGATATAACAAACTGTTGCCATAGGTTGTCGGTTTTATAAGGTAAATGATGATTTTGTGGCAAAGATACAACTTTTTTGCAACAAAATTGCTTTCAGGGCGGGAAAACTCGCAGTTACAGGACATTTTCATTTTTCAGCCCGACAATAAATCGGAAACAAAACTGCGATTTTCCATTTTTCAAACTGTTTTTGGGTTAATAATATTATTCAAACTTACCGCCATCTTCGCGGTAGGTTCGTGCCATATACTGTATGATATAAATCTCGCTTAATGGTATTGTGAACATCCCTTTGTCTGTACGGATTCCCATTTCAACATAATCATAAGAAAGAGAAAGATGTTTAAGACATTCCTGTGCGGAATTATCATTGAAGTCGAAATAGGCAAGGAAGTAACCCGAGATGTCTGACATTGGTTGTACCAATATCGGGACTATTGAATATTTCTTGTCTTTTGTTTTAACTTCCAAAGACATAACATTTGTAGCACCACGTTTAATGAACCAGACGCCTAAGCTGAAATGACACACCTTTGGTTCTTGGAGCCTCACACCCAGCACGTCCTTACCTGTAACATCATAGCTAACAGATAGGCTATTCCAAACGTCCCACTTTTTGCTTTCATAGGACACTTCGACACATTCCTTCTCGTCGTTGTATGACCTTGTCAAAATTGTAGAGCAGCTATCTTCAAGAAAAGGGGCCAAGAACTCTTTCATGTCTTCTTTTGGCTGCTCGCTTTTGCTCGCGCACCCAGCAATAAGGATAATAGATGCAATCAGTATGAGAACCTTTTTCATGCTTCCTTCGATTTATTTTTTATATTCAGCAAGTTCTGCCTGGAGAGCATCAATAGTCTTGTTCTTGACTTTGATGGTATCGCTTAAAATTTGAATGGTATCAATAAGTTTTTCTAATTGAGATTGATGTTGCTGTTCAACAATCTCTGGGTGTGTATCATTTGAGACAATCATCTCGCCCTTACCACGCAGGAGCCAGTCTGACGAGAGGTCTGCGTATGACGCAAGAGTATGAAGCACCGTGTCGAGCGAAAGTGCTCTATTCCCCTGAATTTGATTAAATACAGTTGTGTGTCCCATGCCAATGCTGGCACAGAAAGCATGTAGATTCATGCCCGTATAGTCCCTAAATTCGACTATGCGCTCAAGAACGTCTTTTTTGAGGTCTTTTTCTTCCATTTTTCAAACCATTTTAATAATTCTGATACAAAAATTAGTCTCATGCGTGAATTTTTCTGCCAATTTTCTTGGAGAATATTCACAAATGCTATACCTTTGCGGCATCAAATCAATCAATCGAGGGCAAAAGTATAACAAAAATGGCAATTTCCCAAAGAAATCTTCCAAAAAATACGGTTCTCGAATTGATTATTTCGAGCGGATGCCGATTTGCGTTCGCAGGTCTGCACCAAAAAAGGGGTGTAACAGGTTCGAATCCTGACACGACCGCATCTTGAAGAAGAGTTCTTTGACTTACTGGGAAATATATACTGGCTCCCCGTTGAAGTAAAAGCCACATAAACCAGATCATGGGTCTGTAAGGGTGGATAAGGGCGGAGGGGAGACGGGGCTGAATGTGTTCCCCGGAGGAGCGGCCACGGAAGCTGATGAAGAGCGACGGCCGTAAAGAGAAACAGACAATCGGCATGTCAGATTGCCGAGGCGTGATTAACCACATTGTTAAATATAAATGCAGGACGTTCACTTTACCAAAAGTCCTGCTGCCCATGTCACAGCGGTGGCGTAAGAGTAATCATCGGAACACTCATGGGCACCACACCCTAATTTTTGACGCCTATGATAAATTTCAAGAAACTGAGTAGTCAGATACACAGAGGCGGTATCGGCTACGTGTTCGAGCCCACGCCCGAACAGCTGAGAGAATCTGAATGGCAGATATGGACGCAGGATGCCGTCAGCAGGCGAAAGCTTGTCAGGCAGCTCGCAGCAATCATCCGAGACAAGAGTATGAACTATTGGAGAAAGGAGTTTCTGCTATGATGATCAGTTTAGACAACGTACCGCTGGCCACTCAGTCAGCGATGCTCCAGAACATTCTGCTTGCCTTCGAGCATGAGACCTTCAGCAAGGAGTTGGCCGCGCACATCGTTGGCGGTCCCGCCAAGCTGGCGAGCCTCATCGCTTCTGAGAAGATACAGGCAGAGAAGCCCTGCTACAAGCAGAACGGCAAATGGTTCGTATGCGCACCACAAGTATTGGTACACTGCAAAAACCGACGCCACACAAGTCAAACCAAAACCATTTAACAAAGATGAAAAAGACAATTTTGGCCGTCATTTGGCTCGCTATCGTTCTTTCCCCATGCCTCCTGATGCTGTGCCTGGGTAATGACGATTTCACGAAAATACTCGTTTGCTTAATATATTCCCTCATCCTTTTCAAGTATCATCGGGTGATGATACCGAAATGGGTGCGGGATAAGGTTGACAATCTGGTCTGTGAAGATAGGGTGTCAAACCTCGATTGATTACATTTAGCGGAGGGGAGTATGCCACTCCCCTCAAATGGGCAAATCGTTCCAGCGTGTACCCTGTGTTTCTGCCCGTGCTGGAAGGGATGAAGAGGTTCGAAGCCTTATTTGCCCGCCACTTTTTTCACTACTCCTTATTTTTTAATTTCATTTTTCAAACCTGACATTGACGGTTCGTGAGAATAGCCAATGTATTCCATCAATCAATCATACTACGAAAGAAGTAAGTGAAACTCCTGCGCTGTCTGAGAAGATGGCGTAGGCTTTCTGAGAGCACCGTCGGGAATCCCGACAACCCACAATATGTCAGTAAACGTTAAGGTGTAAAAATGGCGAAGATTCTGCTTTCATATATCGTCATTTATCGCTACCTTTACAGATGTAAACGAGATTACCTCTCACATAAGTCAAACCTTTTAAATTTTCAACAAGATGGAAGAATTAAATTCTATTCAGTGCGAGTTGAATGCCCCCAAGGGACAGTACAACTCATTTGGCAAGTACAAGTACCGCAGTTGCGAGGACATTCTTGCCGCAGCGAAATCACTCCTAAAAAAGTACAAGTGTACGCTAACCCTGTCTGATGACGTTGTGCCAGTCGGTAGCCGCATCTACATCAAGGCAACGGCAACGCTCACCAACGAGAAAGGTAAATTTGTAACAACCACAGCCTTTGCCAGGGAAGAAGAGACGAAGAAAGGTATGGACGGCTCTCAGGTGACTGGAGCAAGCAGCAGCTATGCCCGCAAGTATGCGCTCAACGGACTGTTCGCTATCGACGACACAGCCGATGCTGACAAACTCAACACAAGTCCAGAGTACACGCAGCAGCAAGAAAATCCTCAGAAGGCAGGGAACGTCACCGGCGCTCAGTTGAAGAAGCGTTTCCCCGGCAACACTGTACGACTGAGTAGTATCACCAACGTCCCCATTGTAGTCCTCGACTATGAGAAGGACATGAAGACCGAGAACGGTGATGACAGATACCTCGTTTCCGTTAAGGAGGGAGAAACGTTCAAGAAGTTCTTCACGGCCAGCAAGGAGATGAAGCAGATTCTTGACAAGATTAGCGACATAGAGGACGGCTTCCCGTTTGAGACCATCATACGCTCCGAGCCATTCGGCGACAACAAGATTAAGTACATCTTCACATAGCATTGATTTTTTCCATACCTTTGCAGTGACAAAATACTGAAAGTATGGAAAAGATATACGGAAGCAGCACAAGACAGGACGGCCTCATCAAGGTCGGCAAGAGTTATTATCTGTACTATGGCTTTGGCAAGGACAGCGAAGACGCTGAGCACGGCTACAACTATAGGCACAAGTTTGACCACAAGCCAAGTCCTGACGAGATAAAGGAACAGGTCCTGACAGCCATCGACATGGAGACGCGTGAGCGTATCACCTGCGGCATGACCTATGAC
>Ga0310690_10001160_pt1 | contig 48810 bp, 40 predicted proteins | sample AusTroGonzalo_MG_2_FD_207661 | JGI IMG/M metagenome (GOLD analysis project Ga0310690, IMG submission 207661) | Bovine rumen microbial communities from tropical cattle in Woodstock, Queensland, Australia - Gonzalo_04 (v2) (version 2) | ecosystem: Host-associated > Mammals > Digestive system >... | reverse complement strand
GTTGATGAAGTTGATGCTGTATCCTTCCTCCAGCATCCTCATGTACTTCATCCGTTCTTTGTAATTGTGTCTTTTTCGCATAAAAAACCCCGAAAGTTTTTTGTCCAACTTTCGGGGTTCATGACACTGCCAAGCCTTTTGTTTTTTTTTGTTATTCCACTTCTTAGTCAGCCAGTTGGAAGGCGGTCTTAACAGCGTTGTAGTCACTGTAGTCGACATCGCTGCGGTTGCTGTAGACTGAGGCTTCGATGGCCACGATCTTGAAGTCGTGGGTGTCGGGACGATAGCCGTCATAGAAGTCGCTCTCGGTCCAGAACAGGCGTACGCCGCCGTCGCTGAGGGTAGCCACCTCGATGGAAGCCTCGCAGTTGATGATTTCCTGCGTGCCGTCCTCGTTAGTGATTAAGTCTTGGTAGTAATAGGTGAGGGGCACTTGACTCCAGGTTCCGTCAACGTCCATATAGACGAGCACTGCGCCGTAGTTGAACACATTGTTGTTGATGGCAGGATAGTCGATGGTCACCACCCATTGTCCGTATTGCTCCAACCACTCCCAGTCGTAGTTGTGAACGGTCACAGTTGATGAAGACACGTTGGCGTTGCCGTCTTGTCCGGCAGGACCTTGCGGGCCGCGGCAGGAGGCCAAGAAAGAGATGGCCAGGATGGTCATGCAGATGATGCTTAACTTTTTCATTGTGATAGGTTTTTAATTATTAGACTTTATTTGCTTTCCTTGTTTAGGCTGCAAAACTACAAAAATCCTGCCAAAAAACAAGCCGTCCCCGATTTTTCGGGGACGGCTGATGACATTTCCTTCGCTTTCTGATGATTACGGCAGGAACGGCATCTTCACCACAACGGCCTTGATGAGTTTGTTGCGGATCTTGATGAAGATCTCGGTGTCCTTCTTGCTGAAGGCCTTCTTCACCAAAGCGGTACCGATGTTCTTGCCGGTCGAGGGCGACGGGCTACCCGAACGCACCATGCCGATGCAGTTGCCTTCGGCATCGCACACTTCGTAGCCGTTGCGCGGGATGCCGCGGTCGATCATCTCAAAGCCGACAATCTTCTGGTTCACGCCATTGGCTTTCTGTGCGGCGAAGATTTCGCGGTTGAGGAAGTCGTTGCCGTCGACGAACTTGGTGATCCAACCCAGGCCAGCCTCGATGGGGCTGATGGTGTCGTCGATCTCGTGACCGTAGAGGCAGAAGCCCTTCTCCAGACGGAGGGTGTCGCGGCAGCCCAGACCTGCGGGCATGATGCCGAACTCCTTGCCAGCCTCAAAGACGGCGTCCCAAACCTGCTTGGCGTAGGCGACGGGGATGTAGATCTCGCAGCCACCCGAGCCAGTGTAACCCGTGGTCGAGAAGATGATGTTGTCGACACCAGCGAAGTTGATGATTTGGAAGGTGTAGTATTCCATGTCCACCACATTGGCCTTGGTGAGCTTCTGCATGGCTTTCAGGGCGTTGGGGCCTTGCACGGCCAGCTGAGCCCATTCTTCGCTCTCGTTCTTGAAGTCTTCGCCAAGCACCATGCCGAACTTCTCGGCGATCTGGCTCATCCAAGCCCAGTCCTTGTCGATGTTGGCGGCGTTGGGCACCATGAAGTAATGGTCGTCGGCGATGCGGTAGACGAGCATGTCGTCCACGATGCCGCCCTTGCCGTTCGGCAGGCAGGTGTATTGCACCTTACCATCGCTCAAAGCGGCGACGTCGTTGACGGTGCAGTACTGCATGAACTGCTTGGCCATGGGGCCTTTGGCGCGGAACTCGCCCATGTGGCTCACGTCGAACACGCCGACGTTGTTACGGACGTTGTTGTGCTCCTCGACGAGGCCGGTGTATTGGATCGGCATGTCGTAACCTGCAAATTCAGCCATCTTGGCACCCAGGTCGTGATGGATCTGGTTGTAAGGGGTTTTCTTTAATTCGATGTTCTCCATTTTTGATTGTATGTTGATTAGTGTGTTTCTGTCAGGTCGTTTTCGGCCGCAAAAGTAAGGAAAAAACCTTTATCTCGTCGTGTCGTGCAAGCCTTTTTTGAAGCTGGGACCGAAATACAGTCTGGTGTAGTTGAGGTCGTAGACGGTGACCACCTTGGCGGGGTCGGCATTGATTTGGCGCTTCAGCGTGCAGCCGTTGGCGGGGTCGACCCAGTATTGGATGACGTTGCCGTCGGGGTAGTCGACGAAGAAATGCCAGCATTCGATGTCTGTGGGCTTTACAGAGTTGCCGACCGTGAGGGTTTCGGTACCGACAAAGTAGTTGGAGAGGTCGCTCTTGTCCACCTCATTGGCGAAGGAGTTGATGATGGGGAAGCTCTCGCCAAAGGCTTCAAACTCCCAATCCACATCGTCGGTCCAGCCTTGTGCGTCGGGACGGTAGTACCAGTTCTTGCCGGTCTTGACGTTCCAGAAGCGGTCGACGCCCTGACCGTCGTTGTAAGCCTCGTCGTCGCCGTGTTTCATGTAGGTCTCGTTGAATCCGCTGCCCATGTCGTTGATGGTGATGAAGAAATAGTTGGTGGGCGGGTTGAAGTGGTAGCTGCCAGTGAAAGGCAGGGTGGCGGGCTTGACGGGCTTCTCGAGCACGACGGGGACCTCGTTCGGGTCAACTACGATGAAGTTGGCCACGGCTTCGGTGTTGTTGTCGTTGCAAGTGGCCACGATGCTGCTTTTGCCGGCCTTCAAGGCGATGACTTGGATCTTCTCTCCCCAATGCAGATGCTTGAAGCTGATGACTTTAGGCCCTTTGATGACATAGCCGATGGCGTTGCAGTTCTCGAAAGGCTTCCAGACCAGGGTGTCGCCGATGGCAACGCGGAACTCTTGTGGTTCTTGGGCGAGGAGCAAAGGTGTGATGCCTGCCCAAAGGATAAGGAATAATGCTAGCTTTTTCATGTTTAAGATTATTTATTGATGTTGATATTGCTTTTTACTCTAAACTCTAAACTCTAAACTCTAAACTAAAAAACCCACTTGATGCCAGCGGCGGGATTCACCTCCCAGCCACGCGTTAGTGCTGCATACTTGCCACTGAAGTTGCACGACACTTCCACCTCACCACCGATGAAGAGGTTCTCACAGTTGAAGAACTGGCCGATGTTGTACCACAACTGCGGCTCACTGATGAAGACCCACCTCGTGATACCAGGCTCCGCATCAGGCGCGTAGGCATACCATTCATGGTCTTCCCACCAAAAGTCGGCGAAGCCGGAGAAGTTGAGGCCTTTGGCTCCGAAGAGGTCGTTCATGCCCCACACAGCGGTGAACTGCATAGGCACTTGGCTGTTGACACCACGGATGTTCTTGTAAAGCACCTCAAGGGTGAGGGTGTTGCTGTAGTCTTTCGAGTGGAAGAAGTATTCGCCGCCAAACAGCCAGGCGTTGTTGACGGGATAGCCGCCCCAACTAAGATGGCCTAAGCCATAGATGCCGCAGCCACCATTCCATTCGGCATGGAGGCTGAAGTCCTTGAGTGCTGTGCCTTTCCAGAAGTTGAGCGAGCGGGCGATCTCGACATAGAAATCTGTGGGTGTGTTGTCATCAAAGTGGTGGTAGATATCCACGAAGAAGAAGGTGCTGCCCCAGTTGTCGGCTTTGAACATCTCCAGGGTGGTGGTCAGCTGCTGACGGTTGAAGTCGTACATCTCTTGTATGTTGGTCTGTGCCTTGGCGACGCTAGTGAAGGCGAAGAGACTCAGCAGCAATGCAATGTGCAGTTTTTTCATAACGGATGGGTTTGAAGTGACCGCTATATGGCTATAAAAAGTGTGCCAAAGATAGGCAAAAAAAAACGGAAAACAAGCAAATGTGGATTTTTTGTTGCTGCGACAAGGCTGAGAGGCCTGAGTTATTCTTTGCGAAGGATCTTTTCAAAGACCTGCTCGAAAGCCTCGCGCAACTGGGCCTCGTCGCGGATGATACGCCGCAGTTCCTCCAGACGAGGTGCGTTCTCCGACTCGGGCAGCCATAGGCGGAGATAGCCCGTGTCGGAGTATTTCTCCAGCAGATGCTCACGGAAACGTTGGTATTGCCCTTCTTTGTCGAGTTCGGGATGGTGGTCGAGGCCGAACTGTATCGTGCGGCGGATGACCTTCTGTGGTGTAATGAGACGGTCGGCCTCGGCAACGATTTTGCCGTAGATGCTACGCGGCTCGTGATCGCTTGAGGCACGGTGATCTTCGGCAGCCTGCGCCATGGTCTCGATCTGGGTCTCGTCGAACCACTCACGCAGACTCTTGTCCTCGCGGATGATGCGGCCCGAGACGAGATGGTGCGTGTCGCGGCCCTCGCAGAGCCCCGTGTCGTGATAGGCGGCTATGGCATAGACCATGTCCTTGTTGACTTCGTAGTGTTCGGCCAAGGCCAGACTCCGTTCGATGACCTCGTCGGCATGGTTGCGTTGATGGGCTGCATCGAAGTGGTCGTAGCGAGGTAGGATTTCTTGCTCGATGAAAGCAATTAGGGTAGGGCTTACCATCCACCACCTCCTGCGCTGACTGTGGTGTACATCGAGTTAATGTTGACATTGGTGCTTTGCCCACCCGAATAAGTGACGTTGCCCGTGTAGTAGCCGTGCCAGTTGGTGCCGCCGCTGATGGTGCCACCGTATTTTACGGTGTAGCTTTGTCCTGTTTGCAATTGCGGGTCGGTGAAGAGTATCACCATACTGTTGCCGCCACCTCCGGGCCAACCACCGCCACCACCAGTAAATTCAGGGCATTGGTAGGTGCAGATGACTGTGCCGTCCGACTTGAGAATTTGGATGGCATAGCCCTGTTGCGTGTTGATTTTCAGCGAAGGCTGGGTGCATACGTTGGTGGTTGGGTTGCTGGTGCCACCACCCGTACCAATGGAGGTGCTACCTGTAATCTTGAATTGGTTGTTGTCGCAGTCGAAGCCTTCTTCGGGCGAACGCGAGCCGTTGGAAATGTTGAAACCGCCGTTGATAAACATGGTGCCATTGGAATCGGTGCCGTCGTTGGCATCGCTGTGGGCATAATAGATGCCGCCGTTGATGGTAAGGTTTTGGGCCGCATTCACGGCATCGTCTTTCACCGAATAAGCCTCAATGTTGCCTCCGTTGATGGTTAGCGTGGCCTTGCTCTCAATGCACTCGCCGCCTTCGTTTTGGCTTTGGGTGCAGTTGACGGTGATGTTGCCGCTATTGATGGTCAGGTTGCCTTGGGCTTTGATGCCCTTGGGGTTGGCATAGTCACCGCCACCCCAAGGACCTCCACCACCCGACGTTATGGTGATACGCTCACCGGAGGTGGTGACGTTGAGGAAGAGGTCGTCGTTGTTGGCACCTTGCTGGCCGATGACCAAGGTCCCACCGACAGTGATGCCCTTGCCGCCCGTTCCCGAACTGCTGAGAGTTAGGTTGCCTGCCAAGATTTGCATGTTGCCGTCGCATTTCAGGCACGACGAGGTGTAAGCATCTTTGTTGTTGCCGCTGATGGTGTAGGAAGCACCGTTGCCTTGGGTGTTGATGGTGAAGTCACCGCCGCTGATGGTCAGGTTGCCGTCGGCGCTGATGGCCTTGCCTCCGTGGTTGCTAGTGGGCAGCAAGATGTTGAAGGTGCCGCCCGAGATGTTGATGTCGGCGTCGCTCTTGATGGCGGTGCAATAGGCTGGTATATTCTGGTTGTTGACGTTTTCAAGTATGGTACTGCCCGAGGCGGTGATGCCGATGAAACCGCCTGTGATGGAGATTTCGCCTACGGTCGAGATGCCTTTTGAGATGTCGCCACTATGTGTGATGTCAAGATTGCCTCCCGTCATGTGGAAAGTACCGTCGCTCTTGATGCATTTGCCGTCTTGCGACGACGAGACGATGGTGATGGTTCCCGTGCCGCCAATGGAGATGTCAGTATCAGACGAGATGCCGTGCGAGCCTGCGCCAGCCACATCAATACTGATGAAGCCGTCATTGAGCAGGATGTCAGCATCACCTTTAATACCCTTACCGTCGTTGCCTGTGACGTAGAGATGGAGCGTTCCACCCATCATGGTGAAGGTATTGGTAACCTTGATGCATCTTTGGCTTTCCGCAGCCGTGTGGATGGTGAGGATACCTTCGTTGATGGTGACGGTACCCGAGAAGTCGAGGCCGTCGGAACCAGAAGCTGCGATGTCGAGCGTGCCGCCGTTCCATTGCAGGTCGCTGCTGCCGTGGATGCCGTCGCTGTCGGTGTCGATGATATGGATGGTGCCCGAGTTCATCGTCATGGCGCCCTCAACCATGATACCGTGCTTGGCGTTACCGGTCACGTTCAGTGTCCCGTTGCCGCCAATGGTGAGACTGCCTGCCGCATATAAGGCTCCGTTGAGGCTGCTGTTGGCGCCATCGGCAAGAGAGGATGTGCCTCTCAAGGCGAGGGTCGCATTGATGTTAGAGGCCAAATTGATGGCTGCCGTACTGGTGCTGGTCAGACTCAAGGAACTGAGTGCTAGGTAGTAAGAGGCAGTGCTGTAGATTGTCAATGATCCATTGGTCGAAGAACCTGAAACGACATACGGCACATTGGCTTTTGTGGAGTTCACGGTCACGTTGGCACCGCTGGTGCTTACCGTCACCCCATCGTTGGCAAAGGTGTTGATGACATTCACGCTGGAGCCGTTATAGGTGATGTACACCGTGTCGCCCGCAGGCGGTTCTTCCTGTTTCACGAAAGTGATACTGTCGAAAGCGGTGAGGGGGAAGGCGATAGTGCCGCTCTCAGCGTTGATGAGCATGTTGGTGGGCTGGTTCCCCTGGAAACGGATGTCTTCGATAGTGTTGACATCGTTGTCGTACACCACCGAGCCGCTGTTGTGCAGGTTGATATGGTAGTTCTGTGCGCTTAGGCCTATGCATGCAAGCAGGAAGGCCATAATGAATACGGCCTTTCTCATAGCTTGATGATTTTAAGGGTGCGCGACTCGGTTTTTACCAGATATAACCCGACGGGGAGGTCAGAGATGTCGATGGGCTGGTCGCTGGAAGCCTCCAACGTCTTCAGGAGTCGACCGTCGAGGGCGTAGATGCTGACGGGTTGCCTGTCGCCGAGGTTATGGATCATGAAGGCATCGTGGACAGGGTTGGGGGAGAGGAAAACGGAGGCATCCGTCTCTTCAATCATGCCTTCTGTCTCGCTGCAAGTGACCTTGCGGATTTCAGCCAAGTTGTATCTGTCGGATTTGGTGGGTGCGATGGAGATGACAAGCCATTCGTTGTCTTCAAAATAGACGCGGTCGTCCTCCGTCATGTAATAGATGCGTTCGGTGCCATCGTTCATGTAGATGGTCATCTGGGTGGATTGTGCCTCAAGGTTGAAAAACAAGCCAAGGGTAAAGGCCGCAAGCAGCAATCCTTGTTGGATGATTCGTTTCATTGAAAAAGGTTTTTATATTCTAAGAAGAAGGTTAAAAATGCAAAAATACACATTATTTTAATAAGTGTGGCGTTGCCTTGGCGAAAAAAACGCTTGAGGATTGTCTTACTTGAGCTCTGAGGCTAGATAAGGCCCCGTGACTGAGCATTGGCATTGCAGCATCTCCTTCGGCGTGCCGCTGAAGATGACCTTGCCGCCCATGGCACCTCCGCCTGGACCCAACTCGACGATGTAGTCGCAGGATTTCAGCATCTCCAGGTTGTGCTCGATGAGGAAGATGGTGTTGCCCGCATTGACCATCGTGTCGAAGAGGTCGAGGATGCGCCGGATGTCGTTGAGGTGGAGACCGTCGGAGGGCTCATCCATGATGAAAATCTTGCCTGCGTCACGAAGGTATGAGGCCAACTTGATGCGCTGCAACTCGCCGCCCGAGAGGGTGGAGAGCGACTGGTTCAAATGGAGATAGCCCAAGCCAACCTTGCGCAAAGGCTCCAATTTCTCGGCAATGACGGTGCCCGCAAACATCTCGGAGGCTTTGTTGGCCGTGAGGTCCATCACCTCGGCGATGTTCATGCCGTTGAGTTTGTATGCCAACACCTCATTGCTGTAGCGCAGCCCGCCGCAGGCCTCACAGGTGGTCTCGATGGCATCCATGAAGGCCATGTCGCTGACAATCACACCTTTGCCTTGACAGACGGGACAGCCGCCCTTGCCGTTGAAAGAGAACAGGTCGGCCTTGGCCTTGTTCGTCTTGGCAAACATCTTGCGGATGTCGTCGGCTACTTCAAGATAGGTGGCAGGGGTGGAACGCAGGCTGATGCCGATGTTTTTCTGGCTGATATAGACGATTTCCTCTGGATGGGGATAGGCCTTGCGGAAGCACTCCATCAGCGAGCTCTTGCCCGAGCCGGCCACGCCCGCAATGCCGCACATCAGGCCTATGGGCAAATCGATGTTCAAGTCCTTGATATTATGCAAAGTGGCGTTCTCCAAACGGAAGAACGACTTGGGTGGGCGCACCGTTTCTTTGATGGCACTTGTCATGCTGAGCGATTTGCCAGTAAGGGTCTGGCTGTGAAGCAGTTCGTCGTAGCTGCCTTCGAAGACGATTTCGCCGCCTTTCATACCGGCACCTGGACCCATGTCAATGACGTGATCGGCGATTTTGATCATCTCCTTGTGGTGCTCTACGAGGATGACGGTGTTGCCATGGTTCTTGAGTTTCTGCACCGACTTCTGCATGAGCAGGATGTCGTGATTGTGCAGGCCCACGCTGGGCTCGTCGAGGATGTACATGACGTCCGACAGCGGCGAGTTGATGTATTTGGCGATCTTGCAGCGTTGCGCCTCGCCGCCCGAGAGGGTGCCGATGGCACGGTCGAGGGTGAGGTAGCCGAGACCGATCTCTTCCAAAGCCGCCAAACGTTCGATGGTGGCGTGCTTGATGTCTTCGGCCAATGGATTGTCGATGGTCTCCATCCACTGGCGGCAGTCGGCGATGCTCATGGCGGTCACCTCGGCGATGTTCACGCCTTTGATTTTGCAGGAGCGTATCTTCTCGTTGAGACGAGTGCCGCTGCAATCGGGACAGGTGCCCATGGTGAGCATGGGATTGAGCACGGCGGCGTGGAGCAGGCCCTCCTCCGAGTTGATGATGCTGCGGTACATGCGTGGGATAAGGCCTTCGTATTTGGCGCTCTTCGGCCAGTTCGATGGCGGGTTTTTCAGCCTGATTTGGGGCGAGTTGAGGAACAAGTCCAGTTCCTCGGGCGAGTAGTCCTTGATCTTTTTGTCCAAGTCGAAGAGGCCGCTGTGGGCGTATCTGATCCAACGCCAGCCGCCCTTGCCGAAGGCGATGTAATGGATGGTGTCCTCGTCGTTGAGCGACTTGTCGAAGTCGACGAGTTTGTGGATGTCCAATTCGCGGATCTCACCCAAGCCGGCGCAGCGCGGACAGCTACCCGACGGGTGGTTGAACGAGAAGGCGTCGGAATAGCCAACGAAAGGCTGCCCGATGCGTGAGAACAACAGCCTCAACAAAGCATAGATGTCGGTGTAGGTGCCAACCGTCGAACGGGAGTTGGAGGTCGGCTTCCTTTGCTCGATGACGATGGCGATGGGCAGGTTCTCGATGTCGCCGACGTGGGGCCTACCATATTTCGGTAGGTATTGCTGCGTGAAGGAAGGGAAGGTGTCGTTCAGCTCGCGGCGCGACTTGGCGGCGATGGTGTCGAGCACCAACGACGACTTGCCCGAGCCCGACACGCCCGTCACCACGGTGATCTGTCGTTTGGGGATTCTGACGGTGACGTGCTTCAAGTTGTTCTCGGTGGCGTCCTTGATGAGTATATGGTCAAAATTTTCGGACATGGCTCTTTTTTTCGCGATGCAAAGGTAAAAATTATTATTTTTGCCGCCTTATGAGATCAGAAAAGAGGACATTTGTTGACAAAATGTCGTTCCCCTTATTGATGTTTTTGCTTGTTCTCCTTGGTGGTTGCACCATGGTGGCGGGTTTGATGACGGGCAACGGCTTTAGGTCGCATGGCGATGAGCAACCCATGGTGAATGAGTTGCCTTCGTTGGACTATGACACACCTCTGTTTCTGACGCAATGGGACTCCATCAATTTCAACCTGCCTGACCCGTCGCAATACCATCCTCGCTATACCGTTGCCGACAGTATCATTGACTATGCCATGCGTTTTCTGAGGGTGCCATATGTGCCTGCCGGCAAAGGCCCCAACAAGTTCGACTGCTCGGGCTTCACCTCTTATATCTTCCGTCGTTTCGGATATGAATTGGACGCCACTGCGATCGGCCAGCTCCGAAACGGCTGGATGGTCATCGACGACCCGGCAGACCTGAGACGAGGCGACTTGGTGTTTTATGGCGGCCGAAAGAAGACCAATACGATTGGTCACGTGGCCATCGTTGTTGACAACGACTGGGTTCACAATCGCTTCACGTTCATCCATGCGACGGTGAAGCTGGGTGTGACGGTCTCGACCTCTACCGAGACTTATTATGCGAAGCGTTACATCACCGCTTGTAGAATTCTACCCGATTCATGATATGAAAAAGCTCATCGTTCTCTTGTCGTTCCTGATGCTTGCCGCACCATGTGTCGTGACAGCACAAGGCATCGTGCATCCCCCTTTGGGACAATCGGTAAGATCAGCCGATGGAACGTTTGCCATCACCCTGGTGTCGAAGAAACAACAGTATTCCTATGCTGTGGCCGATACTGCTACCTTGGACAGGGACATCCGCTCGCCCAAGTCGGTCAACATACATCCCAACGGGAGGAAATACTACGTCAATTCGTTGGAAGGGGCAAGGACCGTGGTCTATGAGGCGGGTACGAACAAGAAGTTGGCCGTCATCAACCACAATTTCACCGAGGCTGACTCGGCTTTGTGGAGCAAACCCTCGGGCTTGTTCGAGTTCACGCATTATACCGAGCATCTCAATACTTTCTACGGCAAACCCGTAGAGAGCGCTTTCTCACATGGCGGACGCTACCTCTGGGTACCATATTACCGTCGCAGCTACGACATCAACGCGCAAGACCCGTCGGCCGTAGCCATCATCGACACGCAGACCGACAAGATCATCCGTCTGATGGAGACAGGGCCTCTGCCCAAGATGATTGCCGTCTCGCCTGACAACAAGTATGTCGCCATCACGCATTGGGGCAACAACACGGTAGGCATCATCGAGATCAAGAGCAATGCGCCGACAGACTGGCATTATGTGTCGTGCGTCACGGTAGGCTATAAGCTGAAGCTGGATTTTAGCCTCGAAGAGCCTGTCGACCGCGACGTGAACAGCGGCTTCTGCCTGCGCGGAACGGCATTCACGCCCGACAACCGCTATCTCTTGGTCGGTTGCATGGGTGGTAGCGGCGGCATCGCTGTGATCGATGTGGCCCAAGCCAGTTATCTGGGCACGGTTCACGGCATGATGTCGAACTTGCGCCATCTGGTCATCCGAAACGGTTACTTGTATCTGAGCATCAACAAACACGGCTATGTCCAAAGGGCGTCGCTGAGTGCGTTCTTGGAGGCCGTCGGCAAGATGGAGAACAAAAGAGGTGAGTTTAAGGAGTGGGTCAACTGCAAGGTCGGGGCTGGCGCCAGGACGATCGACATCACGCCCAACGGCCGCTATCTTGTGGCCGCCTGCAACTTTAGCAGCTGCCTGACCGTCGTCGACGCCCACGCCATGGCAGTCATCGCCACCATCCCCGCCGATTCGTATCCTGTGGGTTTGGACATCTCGAAAGACGGACGTTTCGTCTACACCACCTCACAAGGCCGTTCGGGCGGTGGCGGCAACTGCGTCGACATCTTCCAGATGGAGTATTGACCCTCTTTCCCGTTTTACAACGATTTGTTTTAGTGAATGTGGCATAGCCTGACCTTGGCCGCAGGGATCTCATTCTCTGCCACCGTCATAAGGTCACGGTCGAGAATCACGAAATCGGCGTCTTTCCCGACTTCGATGCTGCCTTTGCGGCCTTCGAGGAAACAGCCTCTAGCCACCCAGATGGTGATGGACCGCAGGGCCTGTTCGCGGCTCAGGGCGTTCTCCATTTGGAATCCCTCGGCGGGCGTGCCGTCCAAGTGTTTGCGGGCAATGGCGGCATAGAAGGTGTAAATCGGGCTGATGTCCTCGATGGGGAAGTCGGTACCGTTGACCACCCAGCCGTTCTGCTGCAGCAGGCGCTGATAGGCGTATGCGTTCGCGATGCGGTCGCCAAGACGCTCGTCGGCCCAGTCCATGTCGGAGGTGCAGTGCGTGGTTTGGATGGAAGGGATGACGGAGAAGTCGCCATAGCGTTGGAAGTCGGCCTCGTCTACCACCTGCGAGTGCTCGATACGCCAACGGAGGTCGTTCCGGCCTTTGAGGTATTCTGAGTAAATGTCGAGGATGTGTCGCACGCCGCCGTCGCCGATGGCATGGCAGCAAACCTGATAACCCGCATCGTAGGCTTTTTGGCATACATGACGATAAAACTCGTCGCTTTCCACCATCAAGCCGGTGTTTTCAGGATCATCGGTATAAGGCTCAAGCAACTTGGCACCACGCGAGCCCAATGCGCCGTCGGCATAGATCTTCACGCTGCGGACGGTGAGTCTTTCCTTGTCAATGACGCCTTGCTGCATGAAATAGTCCATGGTCTCGTCGTCTGGGTTGACCATCGCGTTGACGTGCATCAGGAGTTGTCCGGCTTGTTGCAGGCTGTCGATGAGTTCGATGCTGGCGATGTCAAGCCCGGCATCGGTGACGCTGGTCAGGCCGACGCCCATGCAGTTCTCCTGTGCTTTCAGGAAGGCTTGGATGCGCAGGCTGTTTTCCATCTTGGGCACCAAAGCCTTGGCAGCATCGGCAAGGTTGTCTAGCAGCACGCCCGTGCAACGTCCGCCCTTGACGATGGCCATGCCGCCGTCCAACTTCGTTTCCTCATTGATGCCAGCCATGTCAAGCACTTCTTTCGAGACCAATACAGCGTGACCGTCCACGCGAGTCAGCAGGACTTTCCTCTCGGGGAAGGCCTCGGCCAGCCTTTCGTTGTCGGGGAACTCGGCCACCTCCCATAGGTTTTGGTCCCAGCCGCGACCCAGCAGCCACTCGGAAGGGTAGAGGCTGTCGTGCACCCTCAGGCGCTCGATGACCTCGTCGAAGGAACGGCAGCCCTTCAGGTTGGCCCAGCGGACGAGGTTCTCGCCATAGCCCGTGAAGTGGCAGTGGCCGTCCATGAAACCGGGATACACCGCGTCGCCTTGTGCGTCGATGGTTTCCTCGGCGGCATATTGGTTCATAATGGTCTCTTCGTCGCCGACGGCAACAAACTTCCCGTCTTTGACGGCAAAGGCCTGGGCCTTCGAGAAGGCACTGTCGACGGTATAAACATTTGCGTTGTGGACAATAAGGTCCACGGTTGTCTTTTGGGTGCAGGAACTCATAAGGGTCAGAATTGAAGCGAAGAACACGAGGGTGAAGGTCCTCACTATATTGGATTTTCTCATGGTTATTATGGGTTTCGATGAATCAGGCGACAAAGGTATGAAAAACCTTTTACGGCCATTCCACTTTTCCGCTTTGGATGTCGTAGAAGGCAGCCGTCACTTGTGTGTGGAGGTGATGGACGACAGGGTCGCCCTGGATGAGTTTAGCCATGCGTTTGGCATGACGACGGGCGTTGTCGTCTATGCAACATGAGGTGTCGATGGAGGGCCTGATGTGCTTGGCAAGAGCCATGATGTTGGCGGGCAGTGTCTCGCCTTTGTGGGTGGCAGTGACGGCACCGCAACTGGAATGGCCCATGACTACCACCAATGAAGTCTCCAGATGCTCCACAGCATATTCGACAGAGCCAAGGACGTGCTTGTCGACGACGTTGCCCGCGTTGCGGATGACAAAGAGGTCGCCCAACTTTTGGTCGAAGATGATTTCGGGAGCCACGCGGCTGTCGGAGCAGCAGAGCACCACGGCAAAGGGTTGCTGCCCTGCGCTGAGCTGTTCTCGCAATTGCGCATAGTCGTCTTTCGGTGTCAAGGCACCCGAGACGAAGCGGGCATTGCCTTCTTTCAACAGGTCTAAAGCTTTTTGTGAATCTATTCTCATGGTTGTCATTGTTTTATAATATCTCTCTCGCAATCCAAGCGCAAGCTTCAGCATCAGCTAAGGCATGGTGGTGGTTGACCAAATCAAAGCCGCAGGCCGCCGCCACGGTGTGCAGTTGATGGTTGGGCAACAGTTTTCCGAAATGCTTTCGCGAGGCGCGGCAAGTACAATAAAACTGATAGTCAGGATAATCCATTTGGTAGCAGCGCATCACGGCCTTTAGACAGCCTTCGTCGAAGGGGCTGTTGTGGGCTACTAAGGGTAAGCCTTCTATGAGTGGCTCAATCTGCCGCCAGACGTAGGGAAACACAGGCGCATCCTCAGTGTCCTCGCGGGTGATGCCGTGGACGAGCGTGTTCCAATAGTTGTAGTAGTTTGGCTCCGGTTGGATGAGGGAATAGAAGGAGTCCACAAACTCGCCATTGCGGACAATCACCACGCCGACGCTGCACACGCTGGTGCGCTCGTTGTTGGCGGTCTCGAAGTCTATGGCAGCGAAAGAGTTCATTGTATTTTTAAATATGCTACAAAAATAACGAATTTCGGGTATAAAAATGTGCAAGGCGTGGTCAAAACAATTCGAATTTCTCTATATTTGCCATGAATTATGCACAAATCCTTGTTTTTCATATTGCTCCTGCTCCTCGCTGCCGCCTGCGGCCGCATGCCGTCTGTAGAGTGGACCGAAGGCGCAGCGGAGGCCGACGGCCGTGCCTTGCACACCCTTGTGCTGCACGATATGCCTGAGGGCTCGCGGTTGTGGTTCCAAGAACTCTTTGATGGCAAGACCATCGTGGAAGGTCCGGCAATGAACCATTATCAAGGGACTTCCTGGTACATCGACATCCCGCATAGCGGCACTGTCACATTGAAATACTACGGCCGACCCTTGCCGAGGCATTCTTGGGCACCCGAGGCCTTTGTCCTGCAACAAAAGGGGAGACCTGACCTGCCGATGGAGGTGCAATATCATTTTGTGGAGCGTCCCGAGACGGAGAACAAGGAAGAAACGTTTGCTGACAATTATGAAGTCCAGCCCGCCGACATCATCCCACAAGTCAAGCGGGTCGCTTATGGGAGCGAGCCTTTGGAAACGCTTGAAACACATCCCGCTGGATGGTACCGCATCACAATAGGGGAGGATGGCGAACCGAAAGTGGCATCCGACGACGAAGACGGTGCTTTCTATGCCCAGACTACCCTCGCCAAACTGCCGCGCCCCTTGCAGCCCATGACCATCGAGGATTGGCCCGATTTCCCTTATCGTGGTTTCATGCTCGATGTGGTACGCGACTTCCGCACCGTCGACGATGTGCTCGAGATCATCGACCTGATGGCTTCCTGGAAACTCAACACCCTGCATTTCCATCTGGCCGACGATGAGTCGTGGTGCCTGGAGATCAAGGATCTGCCTGAACTGACGAACTATGGCGCGCACCATGCACTGCCGGATTGGGACCTGCAGGAGACGGCGGCTTTGAAACCAACTGCCAATGGGCAAATCGGGAACACGACGTTCTATACGGCTGAGGAATACAAACAAATCCTGCGTTACGCTTGGGAACGCCGAATCACTGTGATTCCCGAGTTTGACACTCCAGGCCATTCTCGGGCTTCCATCAAGGCCATGCAAGCCTATGAGCGGCGCATGGGCGACAGCAGCTTTCGTCTGCAAGCCCCTGCCGACACCTCTCGCTATTGGTCGGCTCAAGATTTCACCGACAATGTGCTAAGCGTATATCTGCCGAGTGTTTACAAGTTTTACGGGCTGGTCTTCGACGAGGTCATCCGTCTCCACAAGGAGGCTGGTGTCCCGCTTCCCGCCATCCATATCGGCGGCGACGAGGTGCCTGATGGCGCTTGGTCGGGCCACGACCGCCACGAGATGAAGGAACTGTTCACCAATGGCATGCTTGACCTCGCCGAGGCGCGTGGCATCCGACTGGCAGGTTGGGAGGACATCGCCAAGGGTCTGGAACCCGAGACGGAGGAACGGCTCAAGCAATCTTTGTATTTCCTGAATGTTTGGAACAACGAAGGCATCGAGGGCTTCCCCGTAGTGCTGTCTCCTGCGCCGTACACCTATTTGGATTTGGCCTACAGCGATGCCCCTGACGAAATCGGTCTTTCATGGGCTGGCTATGTCGACGAACGCAAGACCTTTGCCCTGCAACCCCAAAACTACAAAGGCGATATCATCGGCGTGCAGGCACAACTGTGGTCGTCGCAACTGAGGAGTTTCGACGATGCCACCTATCAGATGCTTCCCAAAGCATTAGGTGTGGCAGAACGAGCCTGGAATGCTGAGCCGACTTCCACTTTTGAGCAGTTCTATAGCATTATCGTCACTCGGGAAATGCCGGAATGGGAGAGGAAAGGGTATCTATATAAGAAAAGGTAGTTTCTAGGCTATCGGCAAGTTTGCGAGAAAAAAACTACTTCCACTCGGCGATCCAACCTTCGATTTCCCGAATCCGCTGTGCGTATTTCTCCATCTGTCCTTCGATGAAGTCGTCGCTGTATTTGCGGTCGCAGAAGCCGTTGCCTCGCGCCACGTAGTCGTCGTCTTCGAGGGAGGTAAAGACCTCTTCGTAGTTCTCCAAATACTGCTTGTTATCGGATAGGAGTTTTTGCAAGTCCTCAAGGTTGGCCTCAATATGTTCTCCCGTGGAAAAGGTGAATCGTTTTTTCATGGCTTAGGCAATGGACTGCAAATCGGTGAGTTTCTTGTAGACGCCGCCGAGGGCGATGAGGTCGTCGTGATTGCCACGTTCGATGATCTGGCCTTTCTGCAACACTACGATCTCGTCGGCATATTGGATGGTCGACAAGCGGTGGGCGATGACGATGGAGGTGCGCTGGCTCATCACCTTGGACAGGGCATCCTGCACCAGGCGTTCGCTCTCGGTGTCCAACGACGAGGTGGCCTCGTCGAGGATGAGGATGGGCGGGTTCTTCAGCACGGCGCGGGCGATGCTCAGACGTTGACGCTGCCCACCGCTGAGGTTCATGCCACGGTCGCCGATGCGGGTGTCGTAACCGTGCTCCAGTTCCATGATGAAGTCGTGGGCATTGGCGATTTTGGCGGCTTCGATGACCTGTTCCTTCGAGACATTCTTCATACCGAAGGCGATGTTGTTGAACACCGTGTCGTTGAAGAGGATGGTCTCCTGCGACACCACGCCCATCAGGTCGCGCAGGTCGCCGATCTTGTAGTCGCGGATGTCGTGCCCGTCGATGCAGACGCTGCCGCTGCCGACTTCGTAGAAGCGCGGCAGGAGGTCGGCCATGGTCGACTTGCCGCCGCCGCTCTCGCCGACGAGGGCGACGAACTTGCCTTTAGGAATCTTCAGGTCGATGCCTTTCAGGACTTCGTCCTTGCCATAGCTGAAATGTACGTCCTTGTATTCGATGCTGTCGTTGAAATCCTTAATCTCCAAGGCGTTCTCCTTCTCTGTGATGACCTCTTCGGCATCCAGGATCTCGAAGATACGTTCCGCCGAAGCGATGCCTTTCTGCACGTTGTAATAACCTTGCGAGAACGACTTGGCAGGGGTGATGATTTGTGAGAACACCACGATGTAGCTGATGAAACTACCCGCGTCGATGTGGTTGCCGCCGCCGAGGATAAGCTTGCCGCCGAACCACAGCACGAGGATGACCACGGCGGAGGAGAGGAACTCACTCATCGGGGAGCTCATGTCGCGCTTGCGGTGAATGCCGCGTAGCACCTTGGTGTAGTCGCCGTTCTGTTCTTCAAACTTGTCGCTCGAATAGCGTATGGCGTTGAAGGCCTTGATGATGCGCAGGCCCGAGATGGTCTCTTCCACGGTGGAGATGATGCCCGCCAGTTTGTTTTGGCCTTCCTTCGACTCTTTCTTCAACATCTTACCGACCTTGCCGATGAGCAATCCTGCAATGGGCAGGACGAGGATGACGAAGAGCGTCAACTTCGGACTCAAAGTCACCATGAAGAGGAAGAAGAACAGGATGGTCAGCGGGTCTTTGATGAGCATCTCTAGGTAGTTCAAAATCGATACCTCGACCTCTTGCACGTCGGTGGTGATGCGCGCGATGGTGTCGCCTTTCTGGCGGCTGTGGTAGAAGGAGAGGGGCAGGATAAGGATCTTGTTGTAGACGTCGCGGCGCAAGTCGTGGACGGCCCCCACGCGCACGTTGGCCATGAAGTAGCAGGCGAAGAAACGCCCGAGGTTGCGGAAGAAAAAGGCCACAAGCAACAACAGGCACATGAATATCAGCGCGTGATATTTGCCTCCGTCGGCGATGAGGCTGCTCATGAACCAGTTGAGATAGCCCATCAGGTAGTCGGAGGTAAAGGCAAACTCAGGCTTGGCTACGACTTCCACCGCGCCTTCCTTGAAAAGCAAGGTGAGGAACGGGCCCACCAAAGCGAAGGAGAACAGCGAGAAGAAGATAGTGATCAGGTTGAATACCAGGTTCAGGACGATGCTGCCCCAATAGGGCTTGATATAGTTGAGGACGCGTGAGAAAGTCTTTTGCTTGGCCATAGGCTTCGGTTTGCTTTTATCCAAACGCGGTTTCCGTTCAATAATTGTATCCTGTGTAATTCTCCGGCGTGATGGCAGCCAACTCCATCTTAATTTCCTTGCTTACGGGCAATCCCTTGATGAACTCGTCGATGGCGGCCTTGTCGATATGCTTGTTGGTGCGGGTGAGGCCTTTCAGCAGTTCGTAGGCGCCTTCAATCTGCTCGCGGCGCAGGATGGTCTGGATGGCTTCGGCCACCACGGCGTAGTTCTGTTGCAGGTCTTGGCGGATCTTGTCCTCGTTGAGCAAAAGTTTGTCCAAGCCCTTCATCAGCGACTTGATGGCGATGAGCGTATGGGCCAGCGGCACACCGATGTTGCGGGTGACGGTGGAGTCGGTGAGGTCGCGTTGCAGGCGGCTGATGGGCAGCTTGGTACTCAAGAAGGTGAGCACGGCGTTAGCCATACCGAGGTTGCCTTCGGCGTTCTCGAAGTCGATAGGGTTCACCTTGTGGGGCATCGCCGACGAGCCAACTTCTCCGGCTTTGATTTTCTGCTTAAAGTATTCCATCGAGACATAGAGCCAGATGTCGCGCGAGAGGTCAATCAAGATGGTGTTGATGCGGCGCAGGGCGTCGAAGTAGGCTGCCATGTAGTCATAGTGCTCGATCTGCGTGGTGGTCTGCTGACGCTTGAGTTTCAAACTCTTCTCCACGAACTTCTTTGCGAAGGTGGGCCAGTCGATGTCGGGGTAGGCCACCTTGTGGGCGTTCATGTTGCCCGTGGCGCCGCCAAACTTGGCTGTGAAGGGCACGCTGTTCAACATTTTCATCTGGTCGTTGAGGCGCTCCACGAAAACGTAGATTTCCTTGCCCAGGTGGGTTGGGCTGGCGGGTTGGCCGTGGGTCTTGGCCAGCATCGGGATGTCTTTCCATTCCTTGGCCATGCCGTCCAATTTCTCGATGAGGTCTTCCAAGGCGGGCTTGACGAGCAGTTTGTGTGCCTCCATCATCGAGAGCGGCACGGCGGTGTTGTTGATGTCCTGCGAGGTGAGGCCGAAATGCAGGAACTCCTTGAACTCCGTCAAGCCGAACTCGTCGAAGCGGCGTTTCAGGAAATACTCCACGGCTTTCACATCGTGGTTGGTCTCTTTTTCTATCTCCTTGATTTCGAGTGCGTCTTCCGTCTGGAACTCCTCATAGATGGCACGCAGGTCGTCGTAGTCGCCGTCGAAGGCCTCGAGTTGGGGCAGGGGCAGTTCGCACAAGGCGATGTAATACTCCACCTCGACCATCACGCGGTAGCGGATGAGGGCAAATTCACTGAAAAAGTCGTCCAACTCGGCGGTCTTGGAACGGTAGCGCCCATCGATGGGCGATATGGCTGTTAAGGGATTGAGGTTCATGGTGTGTCGTTAAATGAAAAGTATCGCAAAAATAGGGATTTTTGCGATACTTTTTTCATTTGGCTTTAAAAAACCTGCCTTATGCCTGCTCTAACTTGTCGTTCGAGCCCAAGACATTGATGATCTTGTGCTCATAGAGCTTCTTCATGTTGTCGCGGGCAGGGCCGAGATACTTGCGCGGGTCGAACTCGGCGGGCTTCTCGGCGAAGGCCTTGCGGATGGCGGCGGTCATGGCGAGGCGGCTGTCAGAGTCGATGTTGATCTTGCAGACGGCGCTCTTGGCGGCCTTACGCAGTTGCTCCTCGGGAATGCCCACAGCGGCCTTCAGCGAGCCACCGAATTGGTTGATGGTGTCGACCTCGTCTTGCGGCACCGACGATGAGCCGTGTAACACAATCGGGAAGCCAGGCAACTTCTGCTCGATGGCTTCAAGCACGTCGAAAGCCAACGGAGGCGGCACGAGACGGCCCGTGGCGGGGTCGACGGTGCACTGCTCAGGAGTGAATTTGTATGCGCCATGCGAGGTGCCGATGCTAATGGCCAGGCTGTCCACACCCGTCTTGGTGACGAAGTCAATCACTTCCTCGGGCTTGGTGTAGTGGCTTTCTTCGGCAGCAACCTCGTCTTCCACGCCAGCCAACACGCCGAGTTCGCCTTCCACGGTCACATCATACTGATGGGCGTAGTCGACGACCTTGCGGGTGAGGGCCACGTTCTCGTCGTAAGGCAGGGCTGAGCCGTCGATCATCACGGACGAGAAACCCATGTCGATGCACGACTTGCACAGCTCGAAGCTGTCGCCGTGGTCGAGGTGGAGAACGATTTCAGGATGGGCGCAGCCCAGCTCCTTGGCGTATTCCACAGCGCCTTGGGCCATGTAACGCAGCAGCGTCTGGTTGGCGTAGTTGCGAGCGCCTTTCGACACCTGCAGGATGACGGGCGACTTGGTCTCGACGGCCGCCATGATGATGGCCTGCATCTGTTCCATGTTGTTGAAGTTGAAGGCCGGGATGGCATAGCCGCCGTCAACCGCCTTGGCGAACATTTTACGGGTGTTCACGAGCCCTAATTCTTTGTAGCTTACCATATTGTATCTGTTTTTCAATTGATTTCTTTCTGCAAAGATAGGAATTATAATTTACCTGACACTCACTTTCTTGGAGTAACTGCCGTTTTCAGTGTTCAACTTAATGATATACAGTCCTGAAGCAAGACTGCCCAAATCCATCGAAAGCAACTCGCCTTTCTGGGAATGATGGAACTCTTTGGCCATCATCAGTTCGCCCAACAGGTTGTATACCTCGACAAGGGCCCCGCCTTGCAAGTCTTCCTTCAGGATGAGATGCACTTTGCCTTCGGTCGGATTGGGGTACAACACCATGTTGGGTGCTGGCCATTCGGGTGTCTCATACCCACTGGGAATAAGGGTCACTTTCTGCTCGAAACGGAGATGGTTCTGTTTGGTGGCAGTGAAGGTGAATCGCTCTCCGACTTCCATGGCGGGCAGCATGACGTTTTGGGGCTCGCCTGTGCCTTGAAGCACTTGTATGATTTCATCGTCTTTGGAGATGCATACCGTAGCGCCTTCCTCGATGGTGAATGGGTATGCCCATGGGCCTGCGGGATGGGTCGGCGGCACATCGGCCAGCAAGGCTTCTGGCACCTCGGTGTAGAGGTTGAGGTAGGCGTCGCCAAGGAAAGAGAAGAGGTTCAAGGTCTTGTCCACTTTTACGTTGTCGCTCGCATAGGGCAGGAATGTCTGTTCGTAGAGAAACAGCTTGCCCGCGACGAGGGCGTAGGAGGGATAGGAGAACTCCGCTACCGTATGGCTGCCTAGGGTGGGCATGTAGTCGGGCCAGAAATAGTCGAACATGCCCCAAGTGGTGAGGTCGTTGTAATGCGAATAGGTGACGGTGTAGGCTCCGAGGGAGCCGATGGCACCGACTTCGGCTTTGAGGAACATGTCGGCGATGCAGCCGTCGTACGACCAGTTGTTCCAGGAGTTATTGGTGGAGCAACCAATGGAGAAGAGGAAGGTAGGCCTCTCGTTCTGGAAGGAAGAGACGTAAATGGAACGAATCTCAGAGCAAGGCCACCAGTCGGGGTTGGAGTGGTCCCTGTAGAAGGTCAGGAAGCTCCCTCCGTTGACGGCGTTAAGGAAGGGAGTCCTGTCCGCCATGTCGATCCAGTTGTCAAGGCTGGCGATGGACGAAGGGATGTATTGCGCCCCGTAAGGCCCGTAATAGTTGAGCACGGCATTGGTGTTGGGGGCGATGGACCAGATGGAGTCGGGAGGCGTGGGGTCGTGGTCTTCCAGATAGTACTTCATGTAGATGTTGGAGGGATGTTTTCCTATCCTGTCGCGGAAGAAGTTGTTGGTGACCTGCGCCGTGATGGCGAACCACTTGGTCTCTTGGTAGCCTGAGTTGATGATGGGGTTGTCGTAATAATGCGTGTCGGCGGGAGGGGTGAGCTCGTAATCGAGGAGTTTCTGCACCTGTCGCTGGCATTGGCTGGCATTGAGGACCGTTAGGCGGCTGATGGCGATGTCGGGGATGCTGTCGCCGTTCATGTCGGCAAAGGGGTTGTCGGTAGGGTAGCGGTAGGTCTCGCCCCAACTGACAGGGCTGGTAAGGAGATATGGCTTCAGGCCGAAGTTGGGATTGGTGACTTGGTTTCCGCCAAACAGCAGCACTGCCGCCGGCGGGATGCTCCAGTTGTTGTAGGCATCGAGGATGTAGCTGCGGATGTTTTCAGGCTCATTTCCGCCGCAGTCGGCTGTGGTGACCACCTTGGTGAGGATGCCTTGGCGCATACGGAAACGTCTCAGGGTGTCGGCCCAGGCCACGAAAGCCGAGTCGTCGAGGGTGATGATGAGGTATTCGCAGCCTTCCTCACGGTTTTGCACGGCTTCGTTGAGACGTTCGTAATAGTGTGCCTCGGGAAGCATGTCGCTGTTGATGACCAGGTCGCGCAGGATGTTGTCCCAAGCGCCGTTGCGGTAACGGCTGTCGCCAAACTGTCCGTGGCCACCTTCAAAGCTGACTTCGATGTCCATGTCATAGACCACTTCCAAAGTCTTCCTGACGGGGTTGTAGCGGAAAGGCGTCACGCTGAGCAGCACCACATCCAAACCTCGGATTTGGGTGGACTGCGCCAGGCTTACGTTGTCGGTGGGGAAGTTGGCGTCCATGCCGAAAACGTCCATGTCCTTGCGCATCTCGGGCATCCTGTCATCGCCGTTGGGTAGGACCTCTGCGACGGGCAACAACTCGATCTCGTTCAAGGTCTGTCGTCCGTTTTCCTTCACCTTGATGATGGCTCTGGCCCCTCTCGGCACGGCGATGTAGCAATTCTCGAAGGGTAGGTTGGGCAAGCCTTCGGCAAACGAGCCGAAACTGCCATGCATAAGGATTTCCTGTCCCTTGGCCTCGCCGAAGACAGTCTCGCCAATGGTGATTTCATTGACGGAGTAATGTAACGAAAGCCTTGTGGCCGTACTGCTCTCGACGCTGAAGCCTTGCGGCGTATCGGTGCGGAAACGGTAGGTCTCTTGGGCGTTCAGGACGCTGAAGGCAAAAAGGAGGACTAAGAAAATAGTAAGTCGTTTCATGGTTGGTTTGTTTTTCACTATCAGGGCATGACGACCACCCTGACGTTGGTCACTTGGTCGTTTTGGACGACTTGTAAGGTGTAGAGGCCGCTGCCGCCGAAGTTAGAAGTCGCGATGTCGCATTCTATGGCGGTCATTTCCTGTTCATAGACCACTCTTCCCGACATATCGATGGCGCGCAGCCAAGCCTTTCCTTCATTAAGGGCTTTCACGTGGATGATGCCGTTGGCAGGGTTGGGATACACTGCGACAGTGGCGTTCTCTTGATCGTCCAATCCGGTGGAGTTGAACACATTGACGGACAGAGCCTCTGAAAGCTCAGTGGAGCCGCAGGCGTTCTCGTAGCTATAGCTGATGACGGCCTCGCCGCGATAGTCACTGTCCCATTCCACGTGGGCCTGAGGGCCTTCTCCGATGATGCTTCCCGCCGTGGCAGGCTCTATTGTCCAGGTGTAGATGACGTCGCTGGTCTCTTCAGCCGTATACTCGCTTTGCGTGGTCAGGCGCAGGTCAACTTCGGCTACTCCAGAGGGCCTTTCGGGCTGATAACTGGGGTCAAAGCTAGGCAGGAGACTCACGACGACGGTGCTGCTCTGCTGGCCACCATTAATGGCGGAGGTGCCGTTGAGGGTGAGTGTCACCTGGCCTTCGGCCTTGTCGTTTTCGCCGAAGGTATAGGTCGGGCGTTCAGCCGTGACGTCGTCGAAGGTGCCGTCGCCGTTGGTGGACCAGACGAGGTCGCTATGGTTGTAGATGTAGCTCTCGGGTGTGAAGGGGGCGTTGGAACAGGTCTCGGCATCGTTGCCGGCAAAGACGACCATCCTGGACAGGGGCGGTAGGCAGAGGTAGTCCAAGAAGGCCACGTCGTCGCTGCTGCCGCCATTGGCGTCTTTCTTGAAAATGAAACGGATCAGGTTGCTTCCCGCAGGCAGGTCGTACTCCGAACGCTCCCATTCTCCGATGCCGCTCCATTCTTCCATGTCGTTGCCGTTCAGGTTGAAGGAGAACGTGGAGCCGCCTTCGGTCATGGTCTTGTGGTAGAAGGAGATCTTGTCGTCGACGTCGGTGGTGATGCCGATATACAATGTGGCATTGCCGGTGTTGATGGCTGGCGAGCGGAGGCAATGCCCCCCTTGGGCAGTGGCCTCTTCGACGACGGTCCATTCCTTGTTGCCTGAGCCGAGCCGCCATTGTATGTCTTCGTTGAGGGTCTCACCCTCGAAGTCTTCCGATGTGTAGCCCAAGGGGAGGTGGCTTTCCAACATGTCGGTGTAGTGTCCGCTTTCGGCTTGCAAACTGAAGTTGATGATGCCGTCCACGGCCTCTTCGTTCACATCCACGCGGAAGGTGACTTGTCCTGTGGCACCAGCGTCGACGGCGGGGATGGCGACCTTGGTTTCAGCCACGCTAAGGAAAGGCGCCAAGATGCTGAGCATGTTGTCGATTTCTTTCGAACGGCTGCCGCCTTGGTTTTCGATGTCGAAGGTGAGGATGGAAGTCGTGCCTTTCATCAGGCGGTCCATGGCGTTGCCATCCAGATCGGTGATGGAGAGTTTCCCATATCTCAGTATCGGTGCCTTCACGATGAGCGTCACGCTGTCGTGGAAGGTGTAGCTGTCGTTCGCCATGTCGATGTAGAACTTCACCCGCTCCTGGTCGGTCAAGTCGTCGCCGAAATATACGGTGAAGGCGTTGGCTTGCATCTGGGTCTCGTCGCTGCCCATGCCGTCGAAGGCAAAGGTGCTTTGCGTGACTTGCACCGAGGGATGGTCGCAGCGGAGCGTGACGTTGAAGTTGTCCATCGCCGAGAAACCCACGTTGTGCAGGCCGAGGCTGAGGCGACAAGTCTCGTCGTAGTCGGGGGCTTGGTTGCCGTTGCCTTCCTCGTCGTTGATGGCTATGGCGTCGAAGACCAGGTAGGGCTCGTCCGTGGGAATGGTTTGGATGTAATGCTCGTAACGGAAGTAGTTCTGTTTGGTGATGGTGAGTTTCACGAGTGTGCCTACTGCTTGCGGGGTGATGGCGATGTTTTGTGTGACGCCCGTGCCTTCGTCGAAACCGATGATTTGTCCGTTGGCGGTGAGGCAGATGGTGGCGCCTTCGTCGACTTTCAAGGTGTAGTGGTCGCTGCTGGCAGGAAGCACGGGGAGCATCTCCACGCTGAGGGCCTGTGGCACCTCGCTGTAGAGGTTCATGTAGGCGTCGCCATGTTGGTGGAACAGGTAGTAGGTGATCTCTTTCACGCCGCTGTCGGTCCACGAAGACTGACGGAGGAAGAACTTGCCTGCGGCATTGCCGAAGGCGGGTCTGATGAAGTTGGTCTCATGTTGCGTGCCGTAGGTGGGCATGAAGTCGGGCCACATGTTGTCGTAGGCGCCCCAGACGTAGATGTCGTTGACGAAGGAGTAGGAGACCTGCGTGGCCGCAATGAGGCCCAAGGCACCGTATTGGTGGCGGTGGAACGCTTCTGCGAAGCAGCCGTCGCCACTGGGGCTATTGTAGTTGAACCGCCCAGTGAGGCAGTTGTTCGACATGACATAGGTGAGGTTCTCATTGGTGAGTCGCTTGATGTAACCGATGCTGTAGCTGGGCTCGCCCCAAACCTCCTCTGCGCCATGGTCGCGGTGCTGGATGAGGAAGGCGCCGCTGTTGATGGCCTCGTTGACAGTGTTGCCCGTGGCGCTCCAGTCGGTGAGGTGCGACATGGTCTGAGGGATGTAATTGCAGCTGCCAGGGCCGAAATAGTTAAGTACGGTATTGGTGTATTCGTAGGTCGACCAGCGGCTGCCCGGCGTGCCTTGGTAGATGGCATTTTGGCGGACAGGGTGTTTTCCAAGTTCGTATTCGAAGAAACCGTTCACGACCTCGGAGCAGAGCTGGAACCAACGCTCCAGCTGGAAGCCCATGGCGGTGACGGGATGGTCGTAGAAGTCGGGATCGGTGGGAGGCTGGCGCTCGTAGTCGAGGTCTTTCTTGATCATGTGGTACATCTCGTCGTAGTCGCGGCCTGTGATGCGCCCGATGATGATTTGGGGCATGTGGTTGCTGCTCATCACCGAATAGGCGTGGTCGGAAATGTAGGGGTTGTAGCCGTCGCCACCAGGGTGGTTGTTCATGGTGTACGACACGATGCCTTGGGTGGGGTCGGAACTGTGGTCGCCGAGGAAGAGCACTGCCGCAGGAGGCATGTCCCAGTTGTTGTATGCATTGCGGATGAAGGCCCTGATTGCCGTTGGGTCGTTGCCGCCGCATTGCGTCACGGTGAAGACTTCGGTGGGGATGCCTTGCTCGGTCCTGAACTGCTTGATGCTGTCGGCCAAAGCGATGAATCCTTCATTGTCAGGGGTGATGATGAGGTATTCGCAGCCGGTCTCACGGTTTGCATAGTGCTGGCGGAGACGTTCGCCGTAATCGATTTCAGGCAGGGCGTCGTGGTTGAGTATGATGTCCTCGAGGATCTGGTCCCATTCGGGGGTGCGATAACGTGGGTCGCCAATGGTGCCGTTGCCGCCTTCCACGTCGAGTTGGAGTTCGATGTCGCTATACACGATGAGCTCTTTGGTGACGGGGTTGTATTGGAAGGGCATGACGCCTACTTGCGCCACCTGCACGCCGCGGATGGTGGTGATTTCGGAAAGGACAAAAGGCGATTCGGGATAGAAAGCATTGCGTCCGTAGATGCTGGCGTCTTTTTCATAGACGGCAGGAGAGTCGTCGTCGTCGAGTTGGGGCACCGCAGCCGGGATGAGGTCGACATTGCCGATGACCTTGGTCTTCGACGAGACCATTCTCAACGTAGCCGTCGCGCCGTTGGGGATGGCGACGTAGGTGCTGCTGCTCGGCAGGTCGGGGGCACCGGCCACATTGGAGAGATAGACACCTGATAGGGTGATGACTTGTCCCTGCACTTCGGCACGGTCGGCGTTCTCGATGGTGACGGCGCCGAGGTTGTGCCTTAGGATCAGTTGGCTGTCGTTTCTATGACTGATGCTGAAGCCGTTCGGCTCGTTGTTGAAACGGTATTCTTGTGCTTGTAGTAGGATGCCCGTCACGAGGGCGAGGGCAAGAAAAAGTGCTTTCTTCATAGTCGGTTCATTAACAAGCTACAAAAATACGAATATTAATTGAAAAAGGTGGAGTTGCCCCCACCTTTTTCAATTGGAAATGTTTTCCTTTAATCCTTCGCCAGGAACGGATAGCCGTAAGCGGCAGCAGGAACGAAGGTGTTCTTGATGGCGCGCGGGCTGGTCCAGCGGATGAGGTTCCAGAGGCCGCCGGCCTTGTCGTTGGTGCCGCTGGCGCGGGCACCACCGAAGGGCTGCATGCCAACCACAGCTCCCGTGGGCTTGTCGTTCACGTAGTAGTTGCCGGCTGCGTGGCGTAGCTTGTCGTTGGCAATCTTCTGGGCCTTCATGCAGTTGCCGAAGAAGGCACCGGTGAGGGCGTATGGCGAGCTCTGGTCGCAAACATCCAGCATCTCCTCGAACTTGTTGTCGTCGTAGACGTAGATGGTGATGATGGGTCCGAAGATCTCCTGAACCATGCTTTCGTAGTCCGGCACCTTGGCGAGGATGACGGTGGGCTCCACGAAGTAACCGACGCTCTTGTCGCAGTTGCCACCGAAGACGATTTCGGCGTCAGCACTGGCCTTGGCGCGGTCGATGTAGCCCTTGCAGTTGTCGAACGAAGCCTCGTCGATGACGGCGTTGACGTAGTTGCTGAAGTCTTTCACGTCACCCATTTTGATGGTGCTCATCATGTCGCCCACGCGGTTCTTCACGTCGTTCCACATCGAAGCGGGGATGTAGGCGCGCGAAGCGGCGGAGCACTTCTGACCTTGGTATTCGAAGGCGCCACGGACTATGGCCACGGCCACCTCTTGCGGGTCGGCGCTGTGGTGGACGAAAATGAAGTCCTTGCCGCCGGTCTCACCCACGAGACGAGGATAGGCCTTGTACATGTCGAGATTCTGGCCAGTGGTCTTCCACAGGCTCTTGAAGGTGGCGGTGCTGCCGGTGAAGTGGATGGCGTTGAAGTTCTTGTCCTTCAGGGCTACGCCACTGATCACGCTGCCCTTGCCAGGCAGGAAGTTGACGACGCCGTTCGGAAGACCAGCTTCCATGAAGATGCGCATGTCGGTGTAGTTCGACAGCAGGGCGGTCGTCGAGGGCTTCCAGATGGTGGTGTTACCCATCAAGGCGGGAGTCATGTTCAGGTTGGAGGCGATGGAGGTGAAGTTGAAAGGCGTGATGGCGAAGACGAAGCCTTCCAAGGGACGGTATTCCACGCGGTTCAGTTGGTCGTTGGCCGAAGCGGGCTGCTCGGCGTAGAGTTTGCTGGCGTAGTAGTTGTTGTAGCGGAAGAAGTCGATGGTCTCGCAGGCACTGTCGATTTCGGCTTGGAAGCAGTTCTTCGACTGGCCGAGCATGGTGGCGGCGTTGATGCGGGCGCGGTACTTGGTGGCCAGCATCTCGCCAATGCGTGCCATGATGGCGGCGCGCTCGTCCCAAGGCGTGTTCTCCCAGTCGTGCTTGGCGGCTTGGGCGGCGTCGATGGCCATGCGGACTTCCTTCTCGCCTACCTTGTGGTAGCGTGCGATGACGTGTTTGTGGTCGTGGGGCATCACCACCTCGCCCATGTCGCCCGTGCGGACTTCTTGGCCGTTGATGATGGCGGGGATTTCAACGATTTCGTTGGATTGTCTCTCGAGTTCCTTCTGGAGTTCGATTCTCTCCGGACTGCCTGGTCTGTAACCTTTCACAGGCTCGTTGTCCGGCTTCGCAAATGTAATCAGTGCGTTGTTCATTATTTGTGATTTAAGATTTAAAAATTTATAATTTCAAGATTTGAAAATTTCAAGATTATTTCTGAATAGCAGTTTCCAAAAGTTCAACATAGTCATGGTGCAAGATGACTTTCATCCAACCGAGGCGGCTTTGGTCGTTTTCGGTGAGTTTGAAGCCGATGTATTTTTCTTCGTTCATCGGGAAATACACGTTGTCGCTTCTGAGAAGTGCGACTTTGGTGCTCATGAAAGTGCTGTTACTATCGAAGCTGTCGTTGGCGTTATTAGCCCAAAGCGAGAACTTTTGATCGGTGAGTTCACCCAAAACTGCAGTGTTATCAAGGCAATTGAGTTCTGTGAGGATACCTCCTTCCATGATCTCACTTGTCGAACGGAACTGAACGTCACCTTGTCCATCGTTGTTCAGGTCGACATAATAGCCCCAAGAAAAATGGCCATATTGTACTACCAACGGAATACCCTCGTAAGAGGTTACGGTCATTCTTTTACTGTTGCCAAAAACGACTTTGGCTTGCGTAGAATCTTTCTTGCACGAAGGCAGGATGCAGAGGACTGCCAGCGTTAATGCGATGAATAGTGTCTTTTTCATTTTGTCGGTGTTTTTATAGTTGTTTTGTAGTCGTAAAAAGCGGTGCAAATATAGTAATTTTCATTGCGAAAAAATATAGACCAACATTTTTTCGTTGTTTTCTTGGTCGGTTTGTGCTAAGCAGTGGAGATTCCCGAAGGGAATGGAGTTCGTTCAATAATTAATCAGCGGCGGCAATTAGAGTTTACTAATCGTAAACGCTGTAAGCCGCCGCAGAAAACAATATCGGTAACCTCCATTCCCGCAGGGAATCTCATCCCAGCCGTTTGATGGCCTGCAGTCGGTGCGTGTGTTCGTTCTTCTCTTTGTTGAAGATGCCTGTCTGGTCGAGGTAGTCGATGCGGACTTGTCCCGAGCAGTGGATAATTTGCTCGTTGCCCATGACGATGCCCACATGGGTGATGCGGCCATCCTCGTCGCCGAAGAAGGCCAAGTCCCCAGGCTGTGTCTCCTGAAGGAAATACACCAGCTCGCCGCATCCGACCTGTTGGTTGGCGTCGCGGGGTAGGCTAAGTCCGGCCAAGCGGCCACAGACCTGGGTCAAGCCCGAGCAGTCGATGCCCATCACGGAGCATCCGCCCCATAGATAAGGTGCGCCGAGCAGCAGCTTGGCGTAGTCGACCATCCGTTCGGGATGGGCCTCGGTGGGTCTTGCAATGGCATCGGGATGTGGCTCATAGAGTACCGTGCCTAAACTCAGCAATTTGCCTTGATAAGTCGCGATGGGCTTATTAATAAGGTAGACGGGTTTCGTTTTCAAGTCATTGTATTCCTCCTCGCTGATTTCGCAAAGCTGTTTGGCTTGAATCCAGCCTTGGTAGAATTCTGATGATTCCGGGTCGTTCTCCGAGCTTGCCGAAGGAATAGAAGGACCGTTTTGGAATCGGATTAACACCCATTCAGGTGTCTTGTCCAACACCGTATAGGTTTCATTATAAAGCAGTTGTGTCACCATCTCCGAAGCGTGTCGGGCTTCTTTGCGGAGCGGAATGACGGATAAATTGCAGATGCCGTAGGTCATGATTGCTCTGTTTTCTGACCGCTAAATTAGCGAACTATTCGATGCGAAGGGTCTTTTTTGCGCGGTTTTTTTGAACTTTTGGAGTTTTTTAATAATTTAGCCCTCGCTTTAGTGAATAAGGCATTTTATTAATCGTTTGATTATGAGTAAGATAAATAATTTTTTCAACAAAATAAGGCATAGTTACTACACCATTGGCAAGGTGATGGTCTTTTTGGTGGCCATCTTGTTGGTGTGGTGGCAGATGCCGCGCACGGGCAAGTTCAAATACGAATATCAGCTCTCGAAGCCTTGGCAGCACGAGACCCTGTATGCACCCTTCGACTTCCCGATTTACAAGGACTACGAGACCTTGACCGCCGAGACGGAGGCGGCAAGAGCCAAGGTGAAGCCTATCTTCGTCTTCAACGACGATGAGATGGTGGCCTCGCGTAACCTTTTGTTTGTCAACTTCGACTCGAAATGGGACGCGGCCTCGCATTTCGACCGCGACATGAACCTCGACTTCCTCTTCAATGTATTCGACTCCATCGAGGATCGCGGCATTGTGGCCTACGACAACGCCACCACCAACCTCGACCCGACATCAGAGGTGAGCGTCGTCCGTAACAAAGTGATGCGCACGGCCCGTTATGGCGAGTTCTACAGCATGCAGACCGCAACGGAGGCTGTGGCGGAGATCCTGCAAACCTCTGATGGACAGGTCGATAATAAATTGCTCTCCGAGTTGCTGAATGGAGCCTTGCGACAGAACGTGTTCTACAATGCCGAAATCACCAAACAGGAGGTTGACAAGGCAGTGGAGGCAGTGCCTCTGACCTATGGCATGGTTCAGAAAGGTGAGACGGTGATTGCGGAAGGTGATCTTGTGGATGCCCACACCTATGATGTCTTGAACTCTTTGCAGTACGAGTATGCTTCCCGTTCCATGTCGAGCGACGAGTCGTATCGGGTGCTATTCAGCCAGCTTTTTCTTGTCGCACTCATATTCACTTTGTTAGGCCTTTATGGTAGCAAGCTGCACCAGAAAGTCTTCTCCGATTTGCGGAGCATCGTTCTCCTGCTGACCCTGATGCTGATTATCATTATCCCGAGTTATGTGTTGGTGAAATTTGCGCCGGAGCTGATTTTAGTGATGCCTGTGTGCCTGCTTGCCATCATGGTGGGCACGTTCTTCAACCTGCGCTTAGCTTTCTCCACCCAAGTCTTCGCCATGATGTTGATTTCCTTGGCGGTGCCCAATCCTTTCTTGTATGTTTTCATGCAGTTGGTGGCCACCATACTGACCGTGTTCAGTATGTCGAATAAGAGGGCACACCACCGCTTTATCCAGGCGGCTGTGTTTGTGTTCGTGGGCTATCTGTTGGTCTATATTGCCTTCACCTTCCTGTCCACATCCGAAGTCGACTGGACTGTGGTGCTCGTTCTGCTGCTGAATGCGCTGTTCACCTTGTTGGCCCAGCCACTCATCTTGTTGTTTGAACGCATCTTTGGCGTCACCACATCGCTTTCGCTGATGGAGTTGAGCAACACCAACACACCTTTGTTGCGTCAACTGGCGGCTACTGCTCCGGGCACCTTCCAACACTCGATACAGGTGGCCAACCTATGCGAAGAGGTACTGTTCGAGATTGGCGGCGACACGCTTTTGGCGCGCACGGGTGCCTTGTACCATGACATCGGCAAGATCAACAACCCGATGTATTTCACCGAGAACCAGCACGGTGCCTACAGCCCGCATAATGACCTCTCCAATATCGAGAGTGCCGAAATCATCATCTCTCATGTGACCGACGGCATCGAGTTGGCGCATAAGAATCATATCCCCGAGCGTATCATTGACTTCATCCGCACCCACCACGGCACGCGCCGTACCGACTATTTCTACATCAACGAGCAAAAGGCGCATCCCGACGAGGAAATCGACCCGACGCCTTTCACTTATCACGGTCCAGAGCCATTCTCGCGCGAGACGGCAGTGCTCATGATGGCCGACAGCATCGAGGCGGCCTCACACAGCGTCAAGGAGCCCGATGAGAAGAAAATCAGCGACTTGGTGGACGGCATTATCAACAAGCAGATGGAGGCGGGGCAGTTCCTCAACACGGACTTAACCTTGCATGACATCGAGACCTGCCGCAAGGTCTTGAAGAAAAAGCTGATGAATATCTATCACGTCAGGATTGCTTATCCGGAGAAGTGATAAGATTCCCGCAGGGAATGGAGGTTTCTTATGGCTTTATTGCGGCGGCTTGTGGCGCATACGGTTCGTAAACGTTACAGGCCGCCGTTGGTAACAAAAACGACGACCTCCATTCCCCGAAGGGGAATCCTAATAATCTAGCAAATTTTACAAAAACGGTTTGACTTTCCAAAATAATTTGTATTTTTGCGCCGTAAAATAAATACAATTATCTGATAAGTTAAGTACAAAATAATAACTTAAACTAACAGATAAGTTGATTTAAAAAATGAATTATGGCGGATTATTATGAATATTCAATACCTGAGTTGGTGCAACTTTTGGGCACTCGTTTCAAGGACTACCGGATGCGCTCCCGTATGACCCAAAAAGATGTGGCGGAGCAGTCGGGGCTGACCATCAACACCATCCACAAGTTTGAGAACGGGATGTCGCCTAACCTATCGCTCAGCACCTTTCTTTTGCTGCTGAAAGCCATCGGCTGTATCGACAGCCTCGATGATTTGATGCCAGAGCTGCCCGAATCGCCTTATCTGATGAAAGAAAATGGGAAAAAAGCCCAGCGTGTCAGACATGCTGCTCCAAAACAAAAGTCTAAAACCGAAACACCATGACAACAAGAATGCTGAAAGTGATGCTGTGGGGACGTGAGGTCGGTAGACTGTGCATCGAACCGCGCCGCCATCTCCCTTATTTCGAGTACAACCGCGAATGGATTGAGAGTGGCCTTGACATCTCGCCGTTGGATGCCTCCATCAAACTGCCGCAGAACCTGCGCCCGATTTTTGGCGCTTCGGAGAAGATATACCAAAAACTGCCGCCGTTTTTGGCCGACTCCTTGCCCGACGCATGGGGCAATGCGTTGTTCGAACAATGGCGGTTGCAGCAAGGCATCAAACCTAGCGAAATTACGTCTTTGGATAAACTCGCGTTTATTGGGAAACGAGCGATGGGCGCGCTGGAGTTCTTTCCTGAAACCTACAACTTCAATCCCACGGAAGACATTAAGTTGAAGGCTTTGATTGATATGGCCGAGCAAATCTATACGCAGCGCGAGAACGCCCATATCGATCCTGACCAGTCGCTCACCATGCAAGCCTTGATGGCGGTTGGTACCTCTGCAGGCGGTAGACAGCCCAAGGCCATCATCGCCATCAATCGTGAAACTGGCGAGATTCGCAGCGGGCAAGTGAGCCATTTGAAGGGATTATTCGATTATTGTATCTTGAAGTTTGGCATCAAGGAACGCTCTACAGCGGAATTAGAGATGACCTATTATGAGATGGCGAGAAAGGCAGGGATAACCATGATGCCGTGTTGGCTGATGGATGTTGAAGGTGACAAGCATTTTGTGACGAAGCGATTCGACAGAGAAGGGGAGAAGAAACTCCACATGCAGACCTTGGCGGCGCTCTATCCCGAAGCGGATAGCTACGAACGTTTGCTCTGGGTCTGCCGGAAAATGCGTCTCTCTGAACGCGACAGCGAAGAGGTTTTCCGTCGTATGGTCTTCAATGTCTTGGCCAACAACACTGACGACCACAACAAGAACTTCTCTTTCCTCATGGACGAACATGGCCGTTGGAGCCTTTCTCCTGCATACGACTTGACTTATATCTTCAATACGGGTGGCTTTTTGCCCGAAACGCGGCATTGCCTGATGATTAGAGGAAAGTATGATGGAATAACTCTGGATGATGTTATGGCATTAGCAGCTGAAAACGGCATCCGCAAGGCAGAAAACATCATCGGTGAGGTCGGAAAAGCCGTTTCGGAATTTCGTACACTTGCCGAGCGAAATAGAGTGAAAGAGCAATGGATTTCGGCTGTCGAGAATACGCTAAATGGAAATCTTGAGGTATGGGGACTTGCTAGTGCCAAGGCTTCAAGCAGTTATTTGGATGCTGACGGGCGCAAGATTGAAAATGCCCGCCTTGAACAACAATACAAAGGCAACTACCATCTTCTCGCAACCATTGATGGGAAGGATCGTAAGTTTGTTATTCGTAAGAAGACACCTGAACATGACGAGATAAGTCGTGCAGGAATATCCAATCTACCAGAAGTGTATCTCAAAGAACTCGTTTCAAAGTTCTTGTTTTAATTGTTTTCTGGATTGACTCCGTCGAATCTTCGATTTGCTTCGTCGTTCCTCCTCGCAAAGACGCGAAGCGACAGTGAGATTCCCTTCGGGAATGGAGAGACGGTTTGATGTATACTGCGGCGGCAAATAACGCCTGCTGACGGTAAACGCCACAAGCCGCCGCTATGTAACTATTGTAAACACTCCATTCCCGCAGGGAATCTAACTAGAGTTCCTTCAAATACCCCACCGCTTCCGGCCCCTCATTGAATATTAAGTCCAAAACGCTTAGATCGGGTGCGAAGGGGAACTTTTCGCTAAACACTTGATAGTATTTCGGGAAAAGTGTTGCGTCAGCTTGTTGCTTCGGGTTGAACGCCTCGCGCAAGTCGTTCTCCGCTTCGCGGACATAGTCTGTCGTGTGCATGATGTCCTTCTTGACTTTCAGCATTTTCAACACCGCTTGCAAGGCTGCGTCGTTCAAGTCGATGAGATGCTCGAAATGGCCTTCGAAGATGGGCCTCAGATAGTCATAATAATGGTCGAAATAAGGTGCTGCCTTGTAGGCCGACTCTAGACAGCGGCTGTGGATATGCTGCCACGGCTCGACGGGGCTGATAACTATGTCTTTGGTCATGGTGTGGTTGCCGTTGACCTTCACGACGGGTACGCTGAGGCTCTCCACGCCGTTGGCTGTCATCACGCGGCAGCGGTTGCGGTAGGTCTGCTTGTGGTAGGTCTCCCATACTTCAATGACAGGCGCGTCTTCTTTGAGAAAACGCGCCATATAACTGATACTCGGGAAATACGCTGTGGTGAAGAGCGTCATTGGAGCAACTTCTCTTCAACGATTTTTCTGTAATCTCTTTCTTGCATGGCCCCGACATGGATCAAAGGCTGGCCCTCCATAGGGATGAACAGCACCATGGGGATGCTCTTCACTTGGAAAACGGTGGCAAGATCGCGCTCTTGGTCGGTGTTGACCTTGTATACCACCAACTGGCCTTCAAATTCCTCCGCCAATCTCTCCATGATGGGGGACACGCGGCGGCACGGACCGCACCAGTCAGCATAGAAATCTACCACGGCAGGCAGCTTGCCTCTATATTTAAAGTTGGTTGGGTCGTCTTCAAAGTCCCAAATTTTATGTAGGAACTCATTGTAGGTTAAGTGTTTGACTTTTGAGTCATCCTTTTTGTCTTGCGCGTTGACAGTGAATGCCGTGGCAAGGATCATCATGGCTATTAGAATGGTTTTCTTCATGCGTGTAGGTTTTTCAGGGGACAAAAATAACAAAAATCGTGCTAATGGCGGTTTTTTTCCTTAACTTTGCCGAAAAATTCCAAAAATATGCTCATCGTCAATATCAAAGAGCTGGTCGGCATCGAGGAACAGGGCCGACTGCTGAAACGCGGTGCCGAAATGGCCGAAACGGGAAGAATCAAGAATGCATTCTTATATATAAAAGGTAAGAAAATCTCCGACTACGGCCCGATGGACTCGGAGGCTTGCCGAAAATACCTCGCTGAGAACCATCGTGTCTATGATGTAAAGGGCAGCGTGGTGATGCCCGCCTTCTGCGACTCACACACGCATTTGGTCTACGCCAACTCGCGTGAGCTGGAGTTTGTCGACAAGATCCGTGGTCTCAGCTATGAAGAGATTGCAAAAAGGGGAGGAGGCATCCTCAACTCGGCCAAGGCGACGGCGGCGGCATCAGAGGACGAGCTCTACGACATGGCCCAGCAACGCCTCGACGAGGTGATGCGCATGGGCACAGGCGCTATCGAAATCAAGAGCGGCTACGGCCTCACCACTGACAGTGAACTGAAGCTGCTGCGTGTCATTCGCCGCCTGAAAGAAAACTCGCCTTTGACCATCAAGTCGAACTTCCTCGGTGCCCATGGCATCCCGATGGAATATCGCGGCCATCAGGAAGATTATGTTGACCTCGTCATCAATGAGATGATACCGCTTGTGGCCGCCGAGGACCTCGCCGACTTCATCGATGTGTTCTGCGACCAGGGCTTCTTCACTGTCGAGGATACCGAGCGCATCCTCATGGCGGGTATCAAATATGGCATGAAGCCGAAAATTCACGCCAACGAGATGGGCATCTCGGGCGGCGTGCAGGTGGGCGTGAAATATGGCGCCATCTCCGTCGACCACCTCGAGCAGATGGGTGATGCGGAAATAGAGGTTCTGAAAGACACCGAGACCATGCCGACGGTGCTGCCGGGCTGCGCTTTCTTCCTCAACCTACCGCTTTCGCCGGCACGCAAGATGATTGACGCAGGTCTGCCCGTGGCCATGGCCTCCGACTTCAACCCGGGCACCTCGCCTTCGGGCAACATGCAACTTATCCTTTCGATGGCTTGCATTCGCTATCGCCTGACGCCCGAAGAGGCTTTGAACGCCACCACACTCAACACGGCCTACGCTATGGGCGTGAGCGATGAGGTGGGTAGCATCACCAAAGGCAAGCTCGCCAACCTCATCATCACCCAACCGATGACGCAGTTGGAGTTCATGCCGTATTACTACGGTGCCAACAAGGTGGCGAAGATGATTCTGAACGGAAAATTTGTGTAAAGACTATGAAATTGTATAAAACTCTATTGATACCTGTTGTCTTGGTTATGCTTTTGGCCTCTTGCAGCAAAGCGCATTACGATGTCACGAATGTGCAGGGCGTAAATGCCGAAGGCGAGGTGCTGCTGCCCGTGGCTTCCAAGTCGATTACTCTCGGTGACATGATTACACGCTTCGGCCTGGAGGAACAAATCACCTGGTCGGAGACGGGCGAGATGGCTTTTGGATTCAATTATGAGTATTTGGAAGCTTTGTCGGGCGACAAGATGCTGCGATTTAAGGATCTGAATTACGAAGAGGAGTTCGCCTTCGACAATCCTTTTCAGGGTATGCCGTTTCCTTTTGTCGACACGACGCTTGCCTTCACCGAGAGTATTACCTTTAGCTCGGAGAATGTGCATGTGATGGAGGGCGTGATGAAGTCGGGGCGTCTCGATTTCATAATGGAGTCCAACTTCGGCAATGTGATGCGCGTGGAGCTATATTCGACTGATATCCATGATGCCGACGGCAATGCCTTTTTGCTCGACATCCCGATACACGCCAACACCTTTGGTTTCGAACTTGCCGGCTTGCATTATTCGACAGATACTGCCAATACCTTGCGGCTCAATTATAAAATCCATGTCAACACAATTGCCACGACGGATCCTGAATTGTTCATCAAGATAAAGATTGTGGGCAATAATTTGACGTTTAGTGAGATGCGAGGCTATGTGGATTCGTATTCGTCCAAGGACCGCATCGACACGACCTTCACCCTGTTTCCTGACAATCTGAGCGGTCTTATGAAGGTGAAAGGCGTCAGGATGGCGTTCAGCGAGCGCAACACCTTCCCTTTGGATGCCCGTCTGCTGGTGGATTCGGCTATGGTGTACAGTGAGGGTATGGCGCCATACGCGCTCTTTGAGCCGCTTCCTTTGGACATCGCCGTGCCTTCTCAGATGCAGTATGGCGAGGTGTACGAGCAAACGGTCAATGGCCAAATCGACGCACGTGGCGGCAGGGTGATGGCCACGTCTGAGTTTATTGTCAATCCGGGCGAGATGTCGGAGTTGGTCACGGTGACCGACACCTGCGCCATCGATGCCCGCGTGGATGTCGCGATACCGTTCTCGTTTAATCTTGACGACATCGTTTACCTCGACACGGTCAACATGAACCTTTCGAATCTCGAATTCCCCGAGATGATCGAACGGCTGACACTTCAGCTGACCTTCGTCTCCACCTTGCCTTTGAATCTGGATGCCAGCTTCTTCATGTATGACTCGGAGAGCGGGCAGATTACGGATACCTTGCTGGACGGGACCCAACTCGTCGAGGCTTCCTTAGATGGCCGTCCTGTGACGACTACGCTTGACCTTGATGTGACAGAAGACCGGATTGACAAAGTGCTGCATTCCGACCGCATCATCATGTGGTACCATTTGGACACCGATGCGCGCGATGTGGTGCTGAATGTGAACCAGAACCTCGACCTCTTCCTGAAAGTCAAGGCGGAGTATAACGGATGCGTCGAACTCAATAAATAATGACTATGAAGAAGATAACCCGAACCATAGGCTTGCTGGCGTTGACGCTGGCTTTCTTCGCCGCCAAGGCGCAAACCGTTTCACCGGTCGATTTCATGCGCTATAACCCGTATCAGATGAACGCCAATCCCGCCACTGACTTGCCTTATCAAAGCGTGATGTCGATTCTGATTGGCAACATCGGCCTGGACGTGCAGAACACCACGCTGCGCTACGACAACTTCTTTGATTTCGACGCGCAAGGCCGCCCCGTGACGCTCAACTTGAGGCAGCTCGCCAACAGCCTGAAAGAAGACAACTACTACGGCTTCAACGCCAATGTGGACTTTTTCACGCTGTACAAACGTCTCACCTACGGCATGTTGACAATCAACTGGGGCGTCAAGGTAAAAGGTGATGCCACATACAACGACGGTTTGTTCAAGTTGCTGGGCTATGGCAACGGCGCCTTTGTGGGTGAAGACAACCCCGTCAAAGTCAACATGGACGTCAATGCGACGGCCTATCAAGAATTTGCCGTGGGCTATCAGTTCAATGTCACGGATAAGCTGTCACTGGGCGGTCGTGCCAAATTACTCTTTGGCCTCGCCAATATGAAAACCGACGCTTTCGATGCATATCTCTTCACGGATGCCGACTCCTACGCTTTGCGGATGAGGGAAAACATCGCCATGCGGTTGGCCACGCCCAACGCGGTTTATGTCGACGAGTCGGGCATGCTGAGAAGCGACGGAGGCTTCAGCGTGGGAGAGCTGTTCCGCAATCCTGGTTTCGGCGTAGACCTCGCTGCCGAGTACCGTTTCAACGATAAGTTTAGCGCTGTGGCCGCAGTTCACGACCTGGGCTTCATCCATTGGGGCAAGAACAACATCGCCGTGACGGGTCGGGTGAATGATGCAGGCCAGTTCTACGACAACGGTGATTTCCTCTTCAATGGCTTGGATGTCGACCAACTGCAGCTCATCGCTTCCGACGACGCGTATCGAGAACTCTTTTTGGACACCTTGAAGCAGTATTTTCAGCTGGAGCTTGCCCCGTTGGAGAAATACACCACCATGTTGAACGCCAATGTCATGCTGAGAGGCAATTATGACATCACGCCATGCCACCGCTTCAGCATACAGGCACAAGGAAGATTCCTGAGCAGAGGCTTCCGTCCGTCCCTCACTTTGGCCTATTGCGGCTCATTCTGGAACAACGTCAATGTGTGCGCCACCTACACGATGATGCCGCATAGCTTCGACAACATCGGTTTGGGCTTCTCATGGATGATTGGGGCGTGTAACATCTACCTGACGACCAACAATGTGCTTGGTCTATTTAAGCCGTTCAATACCAGCGCGATGAATGCTCAGGTGGGCATTGTGTTCAACCTGTGGATGCCTGAGCGGCGTTTCGTGAAACAGCCGAAAGCTATCGAACAGCAAGAATGACCACAGCAAAGATCTTCGGCATCAGCCGCCACCGCTTGACGACGGACGGCGAGGGCGTCACCACTCTGGTGGCGTTCAGTGGATGCCCTTTGCGCTGCAAGTATTGCCTCAACAAGGCCTCGTGGGACATGGAGAAGGGCCGTGATTACACGCCTGAGTTGCTCTTTGAGGAGGTGAAGATCGACCAGTTGTATTTCTTGGCCACGCATGGCGGTGTCACCTTTGGTGGGGGAGAACCATTGCTACAGGTGGAGTTCATTAAGGAGTTTCGGGAGCTTTGTGGACCGCAGTGGCAGCTTTTGGCCGAGACCAGTCTCAATGTGCCGTTTGAGCATATAGAGGCGGTTGATGCTGTTTTGGATGGCTACATCGTCGACATCAAGGACATGGACCCCGAAATCTATGAGGCTTATACGGGTAAGGATAATGCTTTGGTGAAAGCAAACCTGCAATGGCTTTTGCGAAACGGCGACCCCAATCGTATCATGGTACGCGTCCCGCATATCCCTGAGTTTAACACTGATGAAGACATGACGCAGAGTATTGAAAGTCTCAAGGCCATGGGAGTGGTGAATTTTGACGAGTTCCAGTATATCGTCAAGTGAAAAAAGTGATTTAAAGTGTATGATATTTAAAATAAATCGTATATTTGTCGCGTTAAACTAAAAATTGAGAAACATGAAACGAGGCAAAAACACGTGTAAGATTCTAAAGGAAATCCGCAAGCAAATCGCGGCGGAGAACGATATTCAATTGGTCATTGAGGAATGCACCTACCAGGGCGATTGCATGGGCACTTGCCCGAAATGCGAGGCCGAGGTGCGCTATCTGGAACGTGAGTTGGAGAAACGGCAGCGAATGGGTAAAGCAGCTGTGGTGGCAGGGCTTTCCGTGGGTCTGCTGGGCACGAGCCAAGTGGCCTTGGCACAGCAGCCGGATACGATTCCTCCTCAGAACAATAATACTGTAACTGTTTTGGAAGGCTATGTGGTCCCAATGATAACACAGCCGGAACCGGAATTGATGGGGAAAATGCCAGGTTCATATCATATTCATTTTGAGCCAATGGATATTGAGGCGCATCCGGAAGTGATGGACTTGTTTTCGTATCCTGACATGAAAGACTTGTCCATTGTTGGCTTTGACTTGGAATTTCCTTATGAGTTGATTGGAGACACTACCATTGACGCTCCTTTTGATGAAGATATAACCTATAAATTCTATGCTCCTTGTTATATGTATGGCGAGTCTTCTATGCTTGAGTTCATCTCACAAAACTTGGGTGAAAATGCCGACGGACGTGCATGCGGTGATATGGAGATCGCTTTTACCGTGGAGCCCAACGGCCGTCTGTCGCACATTGATATAATAAAAGGTGTCAATGCGCGGCTGGATGCACAAGTGGCGGTGCTGTTTAAGTTCATGGAATGGAAGCCTGCCGTTTGGGAATTGAAATCGACTGAAAAGATCCCGTTCGCTTGCCAATGTGTGCAGAAACTCCATTTTCCGATGATTACACATTAAAACTGAATAGTCATGGCAAAAGGCAAACAAACCTGCAAGATTCTGAAGGAAATCCGCAAGCAGATTGCGGCGGAGAATGATATTGAGTTTGTGACTTCGGAATGCACCTACAAAGGCGACTGCAAAGGCAGTTGCCCGAAATGCGAGGCCGAAGTACGCTATCTGGAACGTGAACTGGAGAAACGCCAACGCTTGGGCAAGGCGGCGGTGTTTGCTGGAATGTCGCTTGGAACCTTGTTGGTGGCCTCTTCGTGTAATAGCGTTGGCCCTAAACCGCTGGAAGGCGATGTGCCCTACACTCCTGATTCCACCGAGATGTCCAGCCCCGATGACAGCATCCCCGATAACGCCATGTTGCTAGAAGGCGATGTGGTGGCGACGGTGCCAGATACGCTGGAAGCGGGAAAGAAGACTGGATGCAAAAGCGATGAGTTGCTGGAGATAGTGGGGGAGGTTGAGGAAGAGAATTGGACTACTACAGATGGGTTTGTTATACCATGGACAAATGATTCTGAAGAGCAAGAGGTGTATCAGATTGTCGATCAGATGCCGGAGTTCCCTGGAGGTGAGGAAGCATTAGAGAAATACATTAACGATAATGCAAAATTCCGAGAAATAATTAATGAGTGGCAGTTTGATGTTTCTGGGAGAATCTTTGTGGGTTTCATCGTCGAGCCAGATGGCAGCATTACCAATGTCAAGGTTCTGAGAGGAATTGAAAAGCACTGCGATGAGGAAGCCATGCGCATTGTCAATTCCATGCCTAAATGGAAGCCTGGGATGCGCAAAGGTGAACCTGTAAGGGTACAATATATAGTTCCTTTTGCTATACCCCAATTGCAGTAAAAAGGTAGAATTTCTGTTTCCAAGATAAAGAAAAAAGCCGTAATTTTGCAGCCGCGAAACGGAAGGAGATTCCCCTGCGGGGAATGGAGTGGTATGTGTAAGTTTAAAAGCGGCGGCTTAAGGTTTTGACCTATTGGATGACGTTCGAGGCCGCCGCAGTATACGAAACGATTAATCTCCATTCTCGAAGAGAATCTCAATCTTGAAATCTTGAAATACGAAGTATTCAACGAAGTTAAATTAGAAATCTTGAAATACAACGAATTATGAAACAACTAATCGAATGCGTGCCGAATATCAGCGAAGGCCGCGACAAGAATATCATTGACCAAGTGACCGCTGAAATCGAGAAAGTGGAAGGCGTCAAGCTGCTGGACGTGGATCCCGGCATGACCACCAACCGTACTGTCATCACCTTCGTGGGTGAGCCCGAGCCTGTGTGCGAAGCCGCCTACCGCGTGGTGAAGAAAGCCGCCGAGCTCATCGATATGAGCCAACACCACGGCGCCCACCCGCGTCAGGGTGCCACCGACGTGTGCCCCCTCATCCCTGTGAGCAACATCACCATGGACGAGGTGGTCGAGTATGCCCACAAGCTGGGCAAGCGCCTCGGCGACGAGCTGAACATCCCGATCTATTGCTACGAAGAGGCCGCCTACATCAAGGAGCGCCGCAACCTCGCTTACTGCCGCACGGGTGAGTACGAGAGCTTGGCCTCACGCCTCGGCACCGAGCAGTGGAAGCCCGACTTCGGCCCCAACGAATGGAACGAACACGTGGCCCACACGGGTGCCACCCAAGTGGGTGCCCGCGACTTCCTCGTGGCCATCAACTATAACCTCAACACCACCTCGACGCGCCGCGCCAACGCCATCGCCTTCGATGTGCGCGAAAAGGGTCGCCCGATGCGCGAAGGCGGCAAAGTGACCGGCAAGCCGATGAAAGACGAAAACGGCAAACCGATTATGATTCCCGGTACACTGAAGGCTACCAAGGCCATCGGCTGGTTCATTGAGGACTACGGCATCGCCCAGGTGTCGATGAACATCACCAATATCAGCGTTTCGCCCGTCCACGTCTGCTTCGAGGAGGTCTGCGCCAAGGCCGCTGCCCGTGGTGTGCGTGTCACCGGTTGCGAAATCGTGGGTCTGGTGCCTAAGAAGGTGTTGATAGATGCTGGTAAGTTCTATCTGGCCAAGCAACAGCGCAGCCTCGGCGTGAGCGAAGAGGAAATCATGAAGATCGCCATCAAGTCGATGGGCCTCGACGACCTGAAGCCTTTCGACCCGAAGGAAAAGGTCATTGAATACCTCATCGAGGACCACACGCAGAAGAAACTCGTCGACATGACCTGCACAGGCTTCGCCAACGAGACCGCCAGCGAAAGCCCTGCCCCGGGTGGTGGTTCCATCTCGGCCTACATGGGCGCGCTCGGTGCCTCATTGGCTACGATGGTCGCCAACCTGTCGTCGCACAAGCCGGGATGGGACGAGCGTTGGGAAGAGTTCTCCAACTGGGCCGTCAAGGGTCAAGCCATCAAGGACGAACTGCTTGAGCTGGTTGACGAAGACACCAACGCCTTCAATAAGATCATGGATGCTTTCGGTTTGCCGAAGAAGACCGACGAGGAGAAGGCTGCTCGCAGTGCTGCCATCCAAGAGGCCACCAAGTATGCCACGCAGGTGCCTTTCCGCACGATGAAGGTCGCCTTCAAGGCTTTCGAGGTCGTCCGCGCCATGGCCGAGACCGGCAACCCGAACTCCGTCACCGATGCCGGCGTGGGTGCTTTGTGCGCACGTTCCGCCGTCATGGGCGCTCATTTGAATGTCAAAATCAACGCATCATCGCTCAAAGACGAGGCTTTCAAGGCCGAGATTTTGAAGGAAGCCGCCGAGATTGAGGCTGCTGCTCTTATGCAAGAGGCTGAAATTCTGCAAATTGTGAATAGGGTTATCGCTGGAGAATAAAATTTTGAAAAAACGGTTGCTGGTATCAGAAAAAGTTGTACTTTTGCAGCCACATTTTGAAAGGAGTATAAGCAATGTCAAAGAAACAGAAAGACGCACGCGTGAAGGTCATTCTCGAATGCACCGAGCACAAGGCTAGCGGTATGCCTGGCACTTCGAGATACTACACCATGAAGAACAAGAAGAACACTCCCGACCGTCTGGAGTTGATGAAGTATAACCCGATTCTCAAAAGAATGACCCTCCATAAGGAGATTAAATAATTAAGAGTTATGGCAAAGAAAGTTGTTGCTGGTCTTCGTAGTTTAGACAAGACCTATAGCAAGATCATCAGAATGAAGCGTTCTGAGAAGACTGGCGCCTATTATTTCGACGAGATCGTTGTTCCCGCCGAAAAGGTTCAGGAATACCTTGCTAAGAGATAATTTGCGTTAATCGCAGAAAAACAAAGCTTTTCCATGACTTTATGGAAGAGCTTTTTTGTGTTTTATCAGACACGAGACTATTTGACACGAGACACGGGACCAATAGTCTCGCGTCCCGCGTCATGAAGTCCCGCGTCAAAATTATTGAATCATGGGCCTATTCTCATTCCTGACCAGAAAAAAAGAAAACAAGGAAGACCTCGATAAAGGACTTGAAAAGACCAAAGAGAGTGTCTTCTCCCGTATCTCCAAAGCCATCATGGGCAAGTCGACTGTCGATGACGAGGTGCTCGACAACCTTGAGGAGATCCTCATCACCTCCGACGTGGGAGTCGACACCACTTTGAAGATCATTGACCGCATCCAGGCGCGTGTGGCTCGCGACAAATATGTGGGCACCAGCGAACTGAATACGATATTAAAAGAGGAGATTGTGGCCCTGCTCCAGGAGAACGAGTCGGGCGACGGCACTACTTTCGACATTCCTGCCGACAAGAAGCCGTATGTCATCATGGTCGTCGGCGTGAACGGTGTGGGCAAGACCACCACCATCGGCAAGCTGGCCTACAACTTCAAGAAGGCGGGCAAAAAGGTCGTGCTCGGTGCTTCCGACACCTTCCGTGCTGCCGCCGTCAGCCAGCTCCAGATTTGGGCTGAGCGGGTAGGTGTGCCCATCGTGCAGCAAGGTCAGGGTGCAGACCCGGCTTCTGTGGCTTTCGACACGGTGAAGTCGGCCGTAGCCCAGGATGCCGACGTGGTCATCATTGACACGGCAGGCCGTTTGCACAATAAGGTCAACCTCATGCGCGAGCTGACCAAGATTAAGACCGTCATGCAGAAGGTCGTCCCCGACGCACCGCATGAGATCCTGCTCGTGTTGGATGCCTCCACAGGCCAAAACGCTATCGAGCAAGCCAAGCAGTTCACCGCTGCAACTGAGGTCAATGCCCTCGCGCTGACCAAACTCGACGGCACCGCCAAGGGCGGCGTGGTCATCGGCATCTCCGATCAGTTCAAGATCCCGGTCAAATACATCGGCGTCGGCGAAGGTATCGACCATCTGCAGGTTTTCGACCGCAAAGCTTTCGTGGATTCCTTGTTTGAATGATAAAGACACGAGACGCGAGACTGCGAGACGCGAGACAAACTAAACGTCCCGTGTCCCGTGTCCCGAAGTCCCGCGTCAAAAAAACAATATGAAACGTCCCTCCCTGAACATCGTCACCCTCGGTTGCTCCAAGAACAAAGTCGACTCGGAGCATCTGGCCGCATTGTTGGAACACCGTTATGTGATCCGTCACGATGATGAACGTCGCTCCGATGTGGTCATCATCAACACTTGTGGCTTCATTGGCGATGCGCAGGAAGAGTCCATCGACACCATTTTGGAATATGCTGAGCTGCGCAAGCAAGGTAAGATAAAGAAACTGTATGTCACGGGCTGCCTCTCGCAAAGGTTCAAGAAGGATTTGCAAGTGGAAATCCACGAGGTGGATGCCTTCTACGGCGTGGAGAGCGTCAACTTCATCGCCGCCGACCTTTTGAAAGAGGAGCCGCAGCCCCAGTATTGCAGCCGCCGCTTGCTTTCCACTCCTAAACACTATGCTTATCTGAAGATCTCCGAAGGCTGCAACCGCCGTTGTGCTTTCTGTGCCATCCCGCTCATCCGTGGTAGCCATGTCTCGGTGCCGATGGGCAACCTCATTGAAGAGGCGAAAGGCTTGGCCAAGCAAGGCGTGAAGGAACTCATCCTCATCGCTCAGGACTTGACCTATTACGGCCATGATATTGATGGCCAGTCACACATTGTGGAACTGGTGAAATCTCTTTGTGACATCGACGGATTTGAATGGATTAGGTTGCATTACGGCTATCCTTTGGGCTTTCCGGACGAGTTGCTGGATTTGATGCGTGAGAATCCCAAGATTTGCCATTACATCGACCTGCCTTTGCAGCATATCTGCACCCATATATTAAAGGATATGCGCCGTGGCGTGGACCGCGAGCAGACCATTGGCTTCGTGGAGAATGTCCGCAAGCATGTGCCCGACATTGCCTTCCGCACCACCTTCATCGTCGGTTTTCCTGGCGAGACCGAAGAGGACTTTGAGGAGCTTTGTCAATTCCTCAAGGACATGCGTTTCGAGAGGGCAGGGGTGTTCGCTTTCTCGCCTGAGCAAGGCACGCCCGCCTATGAAATGCTGGACGACGTCCCCGATGAGGTGAAACAAGAACGTGTTGACAAGTTGATGGACATCCAGCAAAACATCTCCTTAGAAATCAACGCGCAGCGAGTGGGCAAGACCGAGAAGGTGCTCATCGACCGTCTCGAAGGTGACTATTACATCGGCCGTACGCAATATGACTCGCCTGAAGTCGATGACGAGATTCTTATTTCCGCTGAAATCGAGTTGGAAATAGGCCGTTTTTATCCAGTGAAAATCACCCAAGCCGATTATTTCGACTGCTACGGGGAAGTCATTAATAAGGACTGATTATGGCAGAAAACATTGATTTCGGCAACCTTGGCGAGGAGCTCGCGGTCAACTATCTGGTTGGGAAGGGCTATGAGATTCTGGAGCGCAACTGGCGCAATATCCACAAGGAGATTGATATCATCGCCAAGAATGGCAGGTTCTTGGTCATCGTTGAGGTGAAGACGCGCCGGACTGACGAATATGGTGAACCGGACATTGCCGTAACGCGCAAGAAACAACGGTTGCTTATCTCGGCGGCCAATTCATACATTTTCCGAAATCACTTGGATGTTGAGACTCGTTTCGACATCATTTCCATCATTTTCAAGAACGGCGTGCCTGTCATTGACCACATCGAGGACGCGTTTTTGCCTTGATTTTGCCTTTTTATATATTAATAGGGTGTCAATCCCCCGTGGTTTTTCCCGTTTCAGAAGTTTTTTCAACCTGACAATCAGTGAGATAAAAGAAAAATGAAAAATATTTGAAAAAAGATGTTGCCGGAATAAAAAAAGGTTGTACTTTTGCACCCGCTAAACGAGAGGGGAAGACAGGATTATGGAAGAGTTTAGCGAAGTTCTTTGAAAGTCTGAGGCCAGCACAAGACCTGCGGCGCGGGAGCGCCGCAAGGGAGAGGAACCTTTTAAAGGAACACCAAAGAGAACATCAAGGCGGAACCCGAGATTCAGAGAAAACAATTAGCAAAGACAATAGTACAACGAAGAGTTTGATCCTGGCTCAGGATGAACGCTAGCGGCAGGCCTAATACATGC
>Ga0310690_10001159_pt1 | contig 48843 bp, 74 predicted proteins | sample AusTroGonzalo_MG_2_FD_207661 | JGI IMG/M metagenome (GOLD analysis project Ga0310690, IMG submission 207661) | Bovine rumen microbial communities from tropical cattle in Woodstock, Queensland, Australia - Gonzalo_04 (v2) (version 2) | ecosystem: Host-associated > Mammals > Digestive system >... | reverse complement strand
GAAGTACTACTGGCATATCTAAATTAAAGAATGTAGCTGGTAATGTACTTGATAGAGTTGGAAATCCTACTGTAGTAACCACTGGATTATAGGAAAATGAAAATCCTCCAAGAGAAATAATTGATGATTATATAAGTAAAGCCTCTAATGGATTTCTATAGTATAATTCAGATGATGGGCAAATTCAATTGAAACCAGTTACTGTCACTGCTCAACGTACTAAAAAACTAATTCCAAAAGAAACAAAAGATTTACCTACTACTGAAGAATTTGGAAATATGAGTGTAGATCAATTGTTTGATTGGTTAGAATAGAATAGAAAAAAATGATACAGACTAAAATAAACGGTCACGAGATTACCATTACAACTAATAATATCAATATAAAAGATTCCTATTTAGTTTGGGATCCTTATGATATGTATGATATGTTGGATAAAATAAAAGTATTCTTAAAAGAAAATAGCATTACTATGGACACACCTCTTAATCATAGAACAAAACTTTCAATGATAAGAGAATGGATATCACATAATAATGCTTATTACTTAGGATATAAAAAAGATCAAGTGTGTGATGTAGATTTAAATTATCCACAAAAGTGGTATGTTAAAATTATTTATTTCTTTTGTAGTTTGATAAGATTATGACAAAATTAATTCCACGATATTAGCACGGAAATCCATTTTTAATAGATAGATCCTCAATTCCTGGAATGAGTCCATAGACATCTAGTACTATTAATTATGATTGGAATAAACAAGCTGAAGACAGAGAAGCAATTAAATAGGCTGAAGAAGAAAGAGCATTACAATAGTATTTAGATAGAAGAGGATATATTTCTGAAGATAAAGATAAGAGAAGTTATGCTCAAAGAGATATAGATGACAAAATAAATGCTACAAAAAATGCTAAAACGGATTTTTATAGTATAGGTGCTCCTAATGCACAAAGTACTGATGTAACTCCTAGACAAGTTATACTCCCTTCTTTATTAGCAGGATTTACTGCTGCAGCTCCTTTAACATCTCTAGCAACAGGAGCTATGTATGAACCTATGGAAAAATATGGATTATACAAACCTGTAAGTTTAGGATTACAAAAATTAGGAGTAAATGAAAAAACTGCTGAAACTTTATCTCCTTTTATTACTGACCCATTTATATGGTCAATTCCAAGTTTAAGTAAAAGATTAACTAATAATAATTTTACTAGAAGTTATTTAGTATCTAGAGAATTAAATAGAGGAATTAAACAAGCTACTAAACAAGGAGATATTAGAGTTTAGGAAAGTTATTTTAATAATCCCGATAAATGGTACAGAGTTACTGAAACTCCTGAAGTTCACGGAATTGAATAGTCTGGAAGAAATGTTACAACTAGTGATATACAACCTGGCACAATGTAGGCTGATGATTTTAGAAGAACAGTTGGTAAAAATAAATTAGTAGCAGGAACTGGGGAAAATGAAGGATATTGGATTTTAAATCCTGAAAGAATTACTTTATTTAAAGGCGGACAAGCTCATGGTAATACTTCCCAAGCTGCTAAAGGTCAAATATGGCACGGAAATTTTGCTTCATCTGGAAAATTCCCAAAGGTTGTGCTTGAAGGTCAAGGAAATAGACCTACTTTTAGAGGAATGACTCCTACTGGTGGAGATAGTAGAACTAATTTTGTATTATAGAATTGGGAAGATATTCCTCAAGGAGCAAGATTAGGATTTCATACTGGAGAAATGCCATTAGATAATTTAAGATGGTTTCAAAGAAATCCTGATGGAACTTTTACTTTTAAAGGTTCATTACTTCCAGAAACTAGAATTTCATTTAACCCAAGAGGAGAATTGAATGCCCCTACTCTAAATGAAGCAAATGAAGTAGCAACTTTAAAAAATGATTATAACACTTTTGCACAAAGGTATCATTACAAACATTATCATGGTCCAGAAGATATTCAATCTTTAAAACAAGCTTCGCAAGAATTAGCTGATAGGCACCATACATTTTTTAGAGGTGTAATTCCTCCAACAAAAGATGAAGATTTACAAAAGTTATTGGATCTAGGAATATACGGTTTAGAAGATTAGCTACAATATGCAGCTACTCATCCTAAATTTAATTTGAAATTAAATGAAGAAGGTGTTTGGATGTCTCCTACGCGTAAAGCTTTTGCATATGGAAAATCAGGTAGTGATTTTGGAAAAGTTGCTCTAGTAAGAGTTCCTTATACTAAAAATCCTAATAGACCATTATATAATTTAGATTTAGGTCAGATAATTAATCCAGGTCAAGTTTCATACCTTCCTACAACTAATAAGATTCCAAGAGAAGTAGTATATACTGGGAGCACTCCATTAGAATTCCTTGGATGGGCTCCAAAATATCAAAAAGGATTAACATCTAAAATAAGGGAAAATAATTTTGGAAAGTAGTCTTTTGGAATTACTTCAGATGGTTTTCCTGGATTTGAAGTAAATCCTGCCATAGATTTATAGAGAAAATTGGAATTAAATAAATTAGCTGAAGGGGAGGTTGCACCTGGTATTCCGGATCAAGCTAGACTTTATAAAGAAGGAATTGATTACAATATTCGAGGATTATCTCCAGAAGTTTCTGATATTGTTGATTAGCAAATTATGCCAAGATTAATGGAACAAAGAGATTTTATTGCAAATGGAATTCATATTGGAGATTATTATCGAAATGGTATTAATCGAAGAAAGAAAAATATACGTATATCTGAATGGAGTAAATAGATGATGGATGATTACAATACATTACATAATACTAATTATGGCGGATGGAGTCGTACTGATAGACCATTTATTGTAATAAGTGAATCAATACCTAAACCTTTAGCAGAAACACACGAATTCAGACATTAGATACAGAATGAAACTGGACCTATGGTTGAAGAAGCAAAAGCTTTAAGAGAGGCTTATAGTGATGTTCCCAATCCCTATTCTTTTGATTATGATATGAGAGCAGAATGGGAAACAATGAACACAGAAGCAAGAACAATGCTTCTAAGAAAAGCTGGGTACAAATATGATCCATCTTTAACAGCAGAAGAAAACATTGAAATTCAGAATAAAATAATCCAAGATTACCCAGTAGAAGAAATGTTAAATGTTCTAGAGGAAGATGCTTCTGGATATTGGTCTAATTATCTTAAGCAAAATTTTAAAAGCGGTTATAAGAAGGTTGGAGAAGATAAATTTGAATTTTTTAAAAGACATATTCCAGAAGAAAAAATTAATGCTTGGAAGAAAGCTATGTAGGTTGTGGGTGTGGGTTCTGGAGTAGCATATACTCCAGCAGGGAAAACCTAAACTATTCAATCTAAATTTTACAAACCTTTAATAAAAGGTTTTGGTAATTTTATTGATGCACATTCTACTCCAATTATTACACAATGGTATGATATTAGGCCAATAAGAACTGAGATAGGGAAACTATAATTATCAAATTAAAATTTATATTAAAATGAAATTAATACCTAGATTTAAAACTGGTTATAAAACTCCTGATTGGGATCCTACAAATCCTTATCACTATCACACACCGCCTGGAGAAAAAGTTGTAGTAACTTATAAGAAAAGAAAACATTTATTTCAAATCGGTGGTAAATTAGGTAAATCAGCAGATTTATTAAGATATGGCTACTCTCGTCCTGAGCCTAAAGTACCATTTTCTGATATGGATAATAAAACTTGGTTAAATTGGTGGTATGGTGGAAGAGAGAAGCAATTAAAACAAAGTTTTAGTACAGGAATACAAAAATATATAGATGAAGCTGTAGAAACTCCGATAGAAATTGTTTCCCAACAGCCTAAAGATAAACCTGGATTTGGAGGTGCATATAATTTAATAACTAAAACTATTAAACTTTATCCTCATAGTAAAGTAATGAATTATAATGAAGGTAGAGATTTATTATTCCATGAACAAGTTCATGCTTTAAATGATTTACCAACATACAAATTTCAACCTCGGTCAGACGAAGATTCTGGTCCTGTTTATCCTCCTGAGGATGCAATAATCAATTTAGGATTATCTAATAAAGATGATTATGATTATTATTGGGATGATAATAGAGAAATATATTCAAGGTTAATGGAGTTTAGAAAACAAAATAAGTTACATCCTTCTAAATATCAAGATAAAGAGCAAATTAAAAAGTGGAGAGATTCAGGTAAATTAAAACAATTTATGCTTGATAGATACGATGATGATACTTTGTTATATTTATTTAATGAAGTAGCTCAAAATAACTCCACTAAAAATGCAGGATACTATGCTGCAAAGGGTGCTAAATTAATAAGTAGAGAATAAAACAATAAAGGCGAACTCGTTTTCACGGGCTCGCCTTTTTTATTATTCGTCTTTTATATTATAACAATTTGATGTAGTTGTTGTGTACATTACTGGTCTTTGGCCTAAAATGCAGTGACATATTCTGGAACCTCCATTAGAAGGATGGTTGCTACAATTCTTACAAGCTTCTGGAATATTATCACAAGTAGTATAAAATTCTGGTTCTTTATATTTAAAATCTTTTACTTGAACATAAGGAATATTTATTTGAGGAATAGGACATTGCCTTCCTCTATCAAATTCTTTTTGTAAGAGTTCATTTAACTCACTAACTGAAATTTCCATAATTAATGTTTTACACTAAGTTTATTCATTCTATCCATAAAATCTAAAAATGCTTGTTCATTAACAAGATTATTTTCTTCGCAGAACTCTATTACTTCTTTAAAATATTGTTCTACAGTTGCCATAAATTTAATTGGTAATTTATTATTCATATAACATTGACATTAACATTAGATGTCCGCCTAGGATTCGAACCCAGAAATGGTGGGTTAGAGCCACCCGTTTTACCATTAGACTACCGGACATTATAAGAAATTACTTTCTTAATTTAGCAATTTCTTGTTTATATTCTTTAATCTTATTTTGATATTCAATGATGTTACTTTGATAATTATTTATTTTTGAATTTAATACTTTATCAACGCAACTCTGAAATACCTTATATGAATTTTTAATATTATTTACATTAGGATATTTATTTTCTAATGTTTGTAATACTTCAAAATCAGAAGGACAAACTTTCTTTAATAGAGTTGCTGCTTCTTCAAACACATCATCATCCATATCTTCAATTTCTTGCCTAATCTGTTTTATTTCGGAATTTTCTTTAGGTTTAGAAATGCGGATAATAAGATCACCGTTATCATCTTTTTTAACTTCAACATTGTTTTTCGGATTTAAAACTGCTTCAAATAATTCATTTAATAATTCATCCATAATACATATATTATTTAATTAATTATAATTAAGTATAACTAGTATTTTACAATTTTCCAAATTATATATAAATTATATATTAAATATATATTTAAAGTTTAATTTTTCAAATTTAGTTTAACTAAAAATATAAAATACTAATTTTATTAACTCTTTTCTTTAATTAATAAATTATATACAAAAAATTTCGTAATTCCAAATACTTTCTAAAATTTTTACAAAAAGCATGCTTTTAATCTAAAATTTCTATATTATTTAATTCTAATAATTTCTTCAATTTATAAATTTCGCCAAAAATCCCAAATTCTTAGGGATACGACCTTATAAATACCCCTACCCTAAAAATATACCCCCGGGCCTATCTTTATAAAGAAGTCTTTTATATTTCGAGAATTTTTTCAATAGTTTTTAGAATTTTTTTTAAATTTATATTCCAGAATATTGCAAAACTACAGAAGAGGGAGGAGGTCTACCCTTCGGGCCCCCGGGCCCTTCGGTTAGAAAAATCGTAGGAAAATTTATATAAATTGTCACGTGTTACGTGAAAAGGTCTTCTTCCTTTCCACTAATCAACCCTTTTATTAATCAATTAAATCAAATTCATTATGGCAAAGTTTGAAGTAAAACAGAGCAATGAACTGGCTACCACCGATGCTGCCGTTAAAGCATTGGCAACCAACATCGCTGCTAATAGCAGCAAATTCCGCACTAAACTCCAAGCAAGCGGACTGCCCGTCTACAACGGTCAGATAATCAAGGAGTACCTCGGACTGTCCACTAACGCTTGGACACGCACCGATGATGATGGTAGCGTTAAAGATGGCAACTTTGTTGTCGCCGTTCTAAAAGACGACCACGACAGCGTTGTCCGCGTTCCTCTCACAATGTTCGTGAAGGAGGGGCAAATTCTCAACGAGGACCGCAGTCCGAAAAAGGTTGACCGCATTCCGGGCGGAATTGGCAATATTATTGCCACGAACTCCGACCTCGCAGTCGAGGGTGCAGTCGAAGCCATTAACAAGGGCTTTAAGAGCCTTTTGAAGGGCAAAACTGCCACCATTGCAGTCAAAACAGAGATAGACTACCTTCTCCGCAACAACCCCAGACGCTTCCACACTATCAACCTCGCTTAACTCTCTGCAACTCTCTCAACAAAGACCTCCACACGGAGGTCTTTTTTTTCTTCCGCAATATGTCGCAACCCGTACCGGAACACGTTCCGAAAATCGTAGGCAGTTGTATACCCACTCTCCTATTTTACCGCAGCCAAAAGATGTATTTATTAAGTACTCTGATGAGTCTCTGAAAATTGAGACGAAATACATATGTATCAGTACAAACTATAAAATCCATCTAATAAAATGGCTAAGGTAAATCAAAATTTATTGGATAAGGTCGCTAGTATGGTTGCTAGCAATTCCAATGTAAGTCTTGCTCCCGCATCTGACCTTGATTCGAGAGTAGTTGTGAACATCGAAGAGAACGTGTTCGTGAAAGGTGATGTTTTCTCTATTCCTGACACTCGTGAGGAAGCTGAGAAAGTGCTCATCAAGGAAGTATTTACCAATCTTCCCATGAACGCCAACGGCGAGTATCCTGTCGGATATTCGATTCTCGTCGAAGTCACCAATAAGGAGACAAAGATGACAACCATCAAGAAGTTCCGTTTCACTGCACCACGCAATTCGTTCGCAGAGTACAAACTCGATGAGGCCAACAACATCTTCGTCGCTACTGGTCGTACTATCGGCCCGAACAATGACCTCGCTCGTGCCATGAAGAACTTCAACAACCAGGGTCAGATGCTCGATTATCTGTTGGGCAAAACTCTGGAAGTTACCGAAGAAGTCTCCGGCATGGCTGCTCGTATGGAGAACAGAGTTGTGAAGACTCTGTATCGCCGTACTCTGCCCGTGTTCTCCGAGGTCAAAGAGAAAGCTGCTAAGAAGTAATGAAGCAGCCCTTCAAAACAGTCTATGGAAGAAGGATTGGATGTAACCTGGAATATGGAAACATCCAGTCCTTTATCCTAAACTGGAACTCATTCCCAGAAAAGAAGTCAGGATGGTGGCTAATTATGTATAAACCAGGTAATACTGTGTTTGTGCATAGGTTTGTACCAATTGATTAAATAAAGGGTTCATTTGGATGCGTTTTCTTGAGTAAGAGATTTACGAGAGGAAGAGCGCTGTCCTCCCATTCTACGAGTACGGGGGTTTTCATTTGAACTCTCGTACTCAGAAATATGGGAATGTATATATTTTTCCAAAATATATAAATTTTTTTGAATGGAATTTTTTGGGAAAATTTGTATATTTTTGGAATTTTTTGGAGTTTCACAGAAATTGTAATTTTTGAACTAACTCAGCCATTGAAAGTCACAAGCCTTTATGTGAAATGAGGAGTGGATTAAACTAAAACAATTTTTATGTTAAAAAACTTTCAGGTAGTCACCCAAGCCTTGAAAAGATGAAATAGTTCTTTTCTAAAAGGTGGCATGAAAACATTTATCACATTTTTGGAACTAGCTGCGTGCAGCTTGGCCGTTGCACGTGGTAAAAGTTGAAGTTAAATTGTCAGCACTAACGCCATATTGGCGATTAGGCTATGAGAATTTAGGCCAATATTGGACTATCAATATAAATTCTCAAATGCCTGTGCTGAATCGTTGATAGAGAACTATCTATGGAAGGATGCGTATTCCAGACAAACATACGTTAGATGTAATAGTAAATAAGTCTTGCTATTATGTTGTAAATCTTGTTAGTCAGCAGGTTGTGATTCCAAAATCTTATAGTTGGCAACTATTTGATTGGGTAGAAGAACAAGACAAATTGAAATTGCCACTTTAATTTGTCGAAATCTGGAACATAGGTGGAAAATGACAATTTGCATCGCGACTATGTTCTTTTGGGTTGAAATTCCTTGAGTTTTCACATTATTTGAAAATGTTGAGAATCTCTAAAATCTCCCATTAATGAGAATACCTTGACGTGGTATGGGAGCTTTAAACTAACATTCTCACAAAAAAACTCAATATAAAATATCCTAAAATAATAGGCCAAGAAAGACTGAAAGGATAAAGCGGTACTCTAACTATAGGTTAAATATGTTCCAAGGTCACAACAAACAACTATTGTTTTAGGATTTCCAAGATGTTGAGGACGCCAGTTTCTTACAATTTATTCTTATCTTAATAGAGGGTTTTGGATGAACGCAGTAATGTTAGTAAGAGCAAACGAAACTTGAATCACAAGTATCTCAGAATAAAAGTAAGTTTTAGGCGTAAAACACAATTTAAAACCGCAATAAAATGGACAAAAAAGAAAAATTTTTTGATGTTGTAATTCCTCCAGTCTCTTCAGAACAATTGGATGATTATTTCTCCAATCTTGTAGAAGAAAAATTAGAAGAGATAAACAAACCGCAAAAATAAAATAATATGTTCGAAAATATTAAACATCCAAAAACTGGTGAGCAATTATATCAGATTATAAAGGTTGAATCCAATGAACTCAAACCTTATATAAATATTGCAACAATGGAGGAATGCCAAAAACTTTATCAACAGTTCACAGAAGAAAAAGATGATAATTCATGGTATGTAAAGAAAGGCCATGAACGTATTCATTCTGATGGAACTTGTGATTGTTCTCTTATAGTTAACCACAAAGGTTGGGGATTTGATTATATGAGAATGGTTATCATTGATAGAGTATATATGGATATCTAAATTCATGAGGATGAATAATGCACACATAATCCTCAAGTTTTAACTAAATTGCGGCATAATAAAATAAGCCGAGTGTGCGATGTCGACAGCGGAGCAGTGTCAATAAGTCTCCGTTTATTTTTATAACTTTAAAACCGCAAAATGAAAAGATTGATTCTCTTTATTGCATTTGTATTAGCATGTACATTTGCAATGGGTCAAACAGTTCAGACAACCCAGAACAAAAAGTCCGAGCCAAGATACGAAAAGGTTGATGCTAAAACTTTCAAGGCATCATCTTCAGTAAGAAGTTCTTCATCATCAAGTACTTATTCACCTACTGGTTTTTATTACCAAGACAGGAAGGGTGATAAGTATGAAATCTATGTCCACACTCTTACAAGGGGTGAACACGCAGGTGAAAAAGCTTGTTATATTCAAAAACTTGATAAAAATGGAAAACCTAGATACCAAAAGATTTCCATTAAACCTGAAGAACTTAAATGATGAAAGAACAAGAAGAAAAACAAGAAAATACTCTAATCCAGCATATGAAGGAATTGGGATTAAATCCTGATTCTAAAACAGACGTTGAATATTACAAACAACGCTTGTTATTGGACTTAGAAGTTATAACAAAGAAAATGAGGACATAATGAAACAAGTCCTTCTGCTTTTGTCAAGGGAGCCGAGCAATGTCAATAAGTCTCGGTTTTTATTTTACTTAAAAAATTAAGAGATGAAAAAATTAAGCCATAAAATAAGTACAGTATTGTCATTGGTTACTATGGCATTTGCTGGTGCAATGTGTGTCATATGTTTTTCTATATTTATGGGAGGTTGTGCAAATGCACAAAAAAATGAAACTCCCGTAAAGACAGAGTCTGATACTAGCTGGAATTCTGCATATTTAGTTATGTTTGATTTCAGCAATATAGATGATGCTATCTATTCTCGTGATGATGGTATTTTCTACTTAAAGTACAATGATCCTGATGCTTGGGATTATGATAATCTTGCCTATCTTTCTGGAAGAGATGAATGGTACGGGGATTACGTTCAAGTAGAACTTGAAGATTCTATTGTATCTGAATTTCTTCAAGATTGGAAAGAATGGCTTGATATAATACATGATGATTCCAAAGGGTATAATCCAAGAGAGTTTGAGCTTTGCTATAAATGGGGTATTCTTGAAGAATATTATACTTCTTGTGGAGCTTTCTTTTTTGAGTTAGTCCCCATTGTAGGAGATTGGTTTAGTGGAACAGAAAAAATCAGACAATGATAACTGTAGAATTCATTAAACAAATAATAACATCTTCCAAGTTTCAAGAATTACAGAAAATTGGAGGTTGTTATAAATACCATAATGAAGGGAGTGCATTTGTTCATTCTCTTTTAGTTATGCAAGAATCATTTGCATTTTGGGGAAATAATTCTCATAATTCTCCAATGAATGTAATTGCTTTATTGCACGATATTGGTAAAATCTATACCGGTCGCCAAAAAGAAAATGGTGATTGGGAATATCCAAACCATTGTAAAGTGGGAGCGGAACACTTACTTGAATTTCTTCCAGAAGAATTGGTTGATAATGAATGGTTTATTAGAAATGCAAATTTTTATATTTCTAATCATATTAAACCTCTCTTTTGGAAGGAATATCCTGATGCATCTTGTGAAAATAAAAACTTAGCAAGACTAGCAATTTGTGATCTTCGAGGTTCTTATCCTTGTGTAGAGGAAAAGGAAAATCAAGAAAAGAAAATTGCCTTTTTGCAAAGATTTTTAGAATTATAAAACTTCCCTAATAGTCACTTTTGGGAGTAGCGAGAGGTTATGCTACTCCCTGTTTAATGCAGCCATTGACGGTCCAAAGCCCGTATGAAAAATTGCAGATGGAACAAAAAAAATACATCTTAAAAATAAAAGTATATGGACACAAACAAAACTGCAAAAATCGCTGCTGAAACTGATATGCAGCAAGAGGGAGTAAAACTTCTCTCTGAAAATCAGGTGTTTACACAAGAGGAACTGGATGAACTTTATGCAAAAGATGATCCAAATGAACCTTGGTGGCAAAGATAACAATTAATTAAATAACTTTAAATATCAACAAAAATGGCACAGCAAGAAAACACTGTAAAAACCGTACGTCTTAGTGTAGCGTACAAGAATGAGTGGGGACGTATTCTTTGGAATAAAGAATATCGTATCTTCACAGTTGAAGTTGAAGGTGAAGGTGATGAATGGAAAGAGAATGCAAAAAATCTCTTGGATGAATTCCATGGTGAGATTCATTCACTTTCTAAAACTCTCACTGAACAAGGATTCAACAATCCAATTGCAGCAGAAGCTTATGAGGACATTTATAATGTTCAACTATTTATGTCTGATGACAGCACAACTCTGATTATGGACAGAGGTCCTTGGGATCCACAACAGGCAGCCATGAGGCAAATGGCAGAAAGCATTCTTCGGGACACTCTTAAAGAACACCCTGAATTAAAAGAACTTTTGCCTCCTCAGTTGAGGCATCGGTTCAACAAATAGGTTGCAGAAGTATGAGAAGACTATAATTCTCGATGTCTTACTAGGCAGAATTATCTCTTTGTTGAGGTAATTTCCAGTTCAATTCTGGATAAGGCACAAGTTAAATTTTTAAAATGGAAAAACATGAAAGTAAAAATTATGTGTTGGTTACTCAGTATCATCGGAGTTACAAGCTTTGCTGGTATCTGTGCGGAGAATGCACCTGTTTGGTGGTACACATTGTGTATTGCTATAGGATTCTTGTGCTTTTTCCTAGTTAATCAAATTGATCCACAATTTTATCTTGAAAAAGATAAGAATGGGAAAGTTATTGAATAAATGTTCATGTGTAAGCTGTGTTCATTTGCCCCAATGAATCAGTTTTTGCGGTTTTGTTCATTTGGGGCATTTCCACGGCAACGTAGAGAATATTTGCTGTGGGAACTACTATGGTTTTAAACGAAAAAACTTTCGAATTAGAAAAATGTATTAAAGAGCATTTTTCACACTACAAATCACAGGTTTCTAATATTCCTTCAGAAGATTTATTTCTAATGATGGAAGGTTGGCTAAAATCTAGAATTTGTACTAACTATGATATTCATATCATAGAAATGATTTTAACTGCAACTGGTTTATCTATTGCTGTTCAAATTAACGGTATTAATGATTCTAGATTATTAAAATGTATGCCAATTTTAGGTTATCCAAAAGATGTATACCTAGGAGATGATGGAAAATTCTATGCTCATTGGGTAAGAAATGTGGTTGTGTGGTTTTAGGGTTTAGCTTGTTTTTAAGTAAGTGAAGTATAGTAACTGAATTCCTTAAAACAAGACAGGTAAGTGATGAACCTGAATACAAGAGTCACGTTTTCCAGGATAATTTCAGTGACCTGGCACAAATATTCTTATGAAAGTGCATAATAATAAAAAGACGAAAGATTATGTATTTACTCCAGAAACTTCCCCTAAAATAATTCCGCAAGGAAAGCGTATTTTCGTAAAAGGCAACAAACACCATCAAATCGAAGATGTAAATCCCCGAGAAATTGGTGGTATAAATCTTTTCACGAAATATTACCATCGTGATGCAAGGATCTATGTAGATCAATATGTTGCAGAGGTGGTAAAACTTTGGAGAAAGGAGGCTCAAAATGTCTAAAAAGGGAATTACACCTGAAAATTTTGCAATTCAGATTAATACTCTGAAAGGCAATATTTCTAGTACTTCAATTTATTCTGCAGAAGATGTGGTTAAACTTCTCAAGAAGTATAACTTACCTTCTTGCAGTAACTATCTTGCAGGTTATGTTGGAAATGGGATACTTATTAGAATTGGTAAAAATCAGTACAAGTTTCCTGCTTCTCCTATTTATGCTGGAACTATTAAAAAGGTTCTTGCTGAAATTAGAAATCAGCATAATGCTTCAAGACAGAAATCAGAACCTGTTATTGAAGAACCTTCTGAGGAAGATACAATCAATAGATGTATCGATTACCTCAAACAAAAAGGTTTTTTGATTCTCAAACAAGTGTAAAAATAGGCATAAATTTCCAATAAACTAAAAATTTAAGAATTTCTTGGAATATTGGAAATTTATGCTTATTATATAAAGTTGACACAAAATAATTTATAAAGTGTTAATTTTGGTTGCCCCGGTGGTGGAATGGTAGACACGAGGGACTTTGAAGATGAAAAATCTTTGCAAGTCCTTGGTTCAGCTAATCACTGACCAGAGATTTTCAAACAAAACATTACTTCTATTTAGTTTTAAACTGATAATTTTAGAAATAGAAGTAGGGAGGTAATGAGTGCTCAGAAGGAAACTTCTGAAGTAGAAGCAGGCTAACTCGGCGAAAGCTGTAGCCTCCCAAAAAAAAAATAAAGTACAGTCAACGCCGAACTAATACAAATGCGTAGAGACTATATACCTGCTACCTAAGTCATAAGATATGGTAAAGACATAGTCCAATCGGGAGTAAACCCGATGAAAATCCCTTCCCCGCAAGGGGGTGCCGGTTCGACTCCGGCTCGGGGCACAAAAATGCCAGATATACAAATAAATAATACAGTCACTAAACCTGCCAGTTTAGAGGACGTGGCATTTTGGACGGGTAATTGTTTTGCTGGCAGGCAAACTTTTACTTGATAAAAATACAAGTCGTCTAGCGGTTAGGACGTCCAATGGCGTGACGCCGGAAAACCTGAGTTCGAATCTCAGCTGTATTCAAAAAATTTGATGGTTAAACAAAATAGTCGTAAACTATTAGTAATTTCTAATTAATTTTTTACTTTCATTTTCCATAGAAATCCTAATAGCGACTGGCTTTCCTATTTATGGATTACGGAGTAATTAACCGTAGTGGGTTCGATCCCCACATAGGAAACAAAACCCAAAATTAAGATTATGGAAACAAAAAAATTAGCGATTCCCGTAATTATTTTAATTCTTTTGGTTGTTGTGTCTGTATTAACAGTTAATTGTGCTAGCAAACATAACAATGCAGAAGAAACTAAAATTAATTATGTAGAGTATGTCCAATTAAAAAATGCAGAACTTAAATATTGGGCAATTAAAGCTGAATTAGTTGAAGCGGTAGATAACTATATTCATACCGCAGCTCCTAACTCTAATTTATCTGGCGCAATACTTGTTGATGAGTGTGAAAAATATAAAGTTGATATTAAGTTAGCATTAGCTCAAGGTCACTTAGAATCACATTTTGGAACTCAAGGTCTTGGTGCTAAAACTAATAGCGTATGGAATGTAGGTGCCTTTAGTGGTCTTACTCTTAGTGAGATTAATAAAAAGCACATATTTGACAATCCGAATCAATCAATAGTACCATATCTTGAATTACTTACAACCAAGTATTTAACAGATACTAAAACTGAAGAAAACCTTCTTGAAAATTTTGTTAGTGTTGATGGTTATCGTTATGCTGGAAGTCCTACTTATGAGGTCATTCTAAGACATAAATATGAAACAATCGCGACATCAACTAAAATAGATTCCCTTCAAGATGTGTTGAGGTATTGGACAGTGCAGTCCAATCGGGAGTATTGATCACACTCCCAATAATGGTTTACTTGAATCCCTTAAAAATTCTTGAAATCTAGGTTGACTTCAAAAGTGTAATTTCGCGAATCCTAGTAGTTAGTTTTATTAGTTTAAATCAGCATAAAAAGTAATACTCAAGCGCTTATGAGAGGTCTAGGTAACGCTGTAATCCTAGATAAGACATTTATCATCCTTTTTGCTTGTTCAGGAGAAAGAATGAAAACAAGACGCAGAACCTTAGTTTAAGTAGAAAAACCATATGATTTGAGGTGCAAGTCCTCTTAGGTTCTCTAATGGCTCTAGTATTCCGAGCTGTTAAAATTTGGAATACAAATGCTTACGATAAGTTAGTATTGTAAGGTGTTGGCGGGACACAGACCGTTCGTGTGCAAAGCGTTATAATTTGTTGAGGGAGTTAAAAGGTATCTTCTGCAGAAGAATCTTCCAAAATGAGAGAATGGATAACATTTCTTACTAACCTTAAGAAATCCTAAAACCTTTTACTAAAGAGTGAGTCCCAAGTACTAAATGTACTGGAAGCAAGTTACTTCGTCTCCCTTCAAAGGAGAAAATTTGGGTCAAACTCTTTATTTGGAGAGTTAGCAAAGGTGGTCAATGCGAATGACTGAAAATCATTAGATCTGCGGTTCAACTCCCAGGCTCTCCACAATATGAAAAAATTACTTATCTTAACTTGTTTACTACTTTGTGGCTGTAGTGTAACTTATAATGTTACAACTGAATCTGATTTTCAAGAAGTTAGACAAAATATGTTAAATACTGTTAATAGTTATGGATATACTCTTTCAGATAGTTATATTTATGACACTACTGATTGGAATGTTGTAAATAAAGTATATCATCCAAATTATTGGGGTATTGAAACATATAAGTTTAGTAAAGAAGAAGATTCTCTTTGTATAAATTTATATTATAGACACAGATGCATAACTGAAGCAAGAACTATTCCATACGTAGATAGTTGTGAAATTAAATGTATTGGGAATGATATTATTTGTGATAGTATTCAATCTATTATGAATAATCTTCCTAAGTCAAAAGTTAATACTTTAACAGATGGTTCTTTATCTGGATTAGTAGTTTTATTAGCTTTATTACCATTTATTTCAGTAATAGGTTATGCAACAATTTTTAATGTAAGATAAAATGTTTATAAGTCGAGGTTGTGGTATCCAGACGTATTGCTGCAGAATACGTTAATGGTTGCAAGTACGGCAAGACCAGGAAAGCGTAAAATGTGGAAGAAGGGACTAATAATATCGTAAAACTTTATTAGTTGTGTAGACTTAATTTGGGCTATTAGTTGAACTGGCTACAATGCCGCCCTGTCACGGCGGGGTCCCGGGTTCGATTCCCGGACGGGCTACAAGCTATAATCCCTTGTAACTTAACTGGTAGAGTACCTGCCTCTTAAGCAGGGAGTCGTGGGTTCGAATCCCACCGGGGGAACTGGGTCTGAAAAGACTAATTAAAAACGTTTTTAGTTGCTTGGTAGTTCAAATATGAGCAATGATTACCAGTCAGTTGACGAATTGACGATAGGTGCTTTGTAGAGCCCGGGCGGGTAAACCCGGAGATGCGAGTGCGAGTCTCGTCCAAGCCCAAATTAAACATGCCGGTTTATCATAGTAAGTTTAGCGACTATGGCCTTGAGAAATCAGCTGTAATGCTCAGGGTCCCTTTAAGAACAGTGAATGTCAGTGGAATCCGGAATTAAACTGAAATATATCTGAACTTATCATAGGGTATGTGGCCAAGAGGCAAGGGGCAGCACCCACGAAGGCACTAATAAAAACCGAGGGTACAAAATCAGGTACAACGGAAGGCTCGTTTACATCAGTTAAACATACTGTAGCATCATTTCGATGTGGTCTCGGTGTAGATAAGGTTGCATTACTGTAAAATCACGCGTGAAGTAGATGCAAGTGTAGGTTTTTATTTAAATTAACGGATCACTTAGGTGACAGATATTTGGTCCATTAGTATAACGGTTAGAATACGTGACTGTCGATCACGAGATGAGGGTTCGACTCCCTCATGGACCGCCAAATATTTGATATACAATTAATTTGGTGGCGTGGTTGAACGGGTTACAATGCCGGACTGTCAATCCGGTGGTGGGGGTTCGATTCCCGGATGGCCCGCTAAAAGTTATTAAAAGGTCAGGTGCAGTCACCTGTCTGGGTTCGTGAGGAAAGTGAGGCTGCTACAAACAAACAACTGTATGAAACAAAGCAGAAGTCCTTCGCGATTAAATTTGGAATGTGCAACATAATTCAGCCCAGACGAATAACTTTTAATTTGCACCCTTAGCTCAGTTGGTTAGCGTATGCGAGAGCACCTCCCTTTTAAGGAGGGGGTCCTGGGTTCGAATCCCAGAGGGTGCACAGTATGCAAGCAGTGGTAGCTCAATTGGTTAGAGTACGACCTTGCCAAGGTTGAGGTTGCGAGTTCGAGACTCGTTCACTGCTCTAATATGTTATCTTTTGATAAATAGAAAATATTAATTTGCTCCTATAGCTCAATGGTAGAGCACTTGACTGTATACTGGGTGGTTCCAGAGAGAGACTTAATTCGAGGATATGTTAGAAGTGATTTTAACATATTCACTAATCAAGGGGTTCTAGGTTCAAATCCTAGTGGGAGCGCTAATTAAAACCATGTTAATATGACGTAGCGTGAAATTAAACATTGTGAAAAACATGGTGGAGAGAAAATCTCTATAGCTTGTTATGATAACTGGAAGAATCGAGTTTCCATACGTATATCTGATAATAATCCATACAAATCTCGTTATAGAGAATTGTTTGGTTAACGCTATACACCGAAGTTTCTATAAATCTTTATAGGTGTGAATAAGGGAGAAGTACAGCAAAGTTTTTTACAATATAAAAGTGTAAATTCTTTCAAACTAAAGAGGGAGCCCACAACCCAATTAAGATGTGGAAGTAAACTTTTTTCTCCTGTCTTTTGTGTAACTCATAGTTTATGTAAGACGAACAGCAAATAAAACTTCAATTGCATTTCGCCAAAAATGATTAATGAAAATGTCTTATGTCGATGAACACTTTTGAAACAAACACAAGCGAGCTTGAAAACATTTTCTCTGGTAAGCTCACAGAGAATGGTGATGCTGCTTTTACTGGAACTGGTAATAAGCTAATTGATATTCTATTCATGTCGGAGTATTACACTAAGCATCCTAATGAATTACCTATGATTGGTAATTCTCATACATCTAAGGTATTCTCTATGTTTATGCGTGACCCACGCTTTGGTATGGGACGTAGAGAAATTGGTCGTAGATTAATGGCTCAGACCATGTTAACACCGCAGCAAATTGTGACGGCTGGTAGGTATGATGATTTGTATCTTATGCCTGCATTTACTATGGAAAATCTTCGATACTTGTTTGATCAAGTTAAAGCAGGTAATGAATTAGCCAAAAAGTGGATGCCTCGTTACTCTAGCAAACATATTGCTATTGCAAAACAGTTTGCAGAAATGCTTGACATGAATAAACAACAGTATGGCCATTTTGTAAAAGCTAACACTGTTGAAAATGCAATGTCAAGAAAGATGTGGGAATATATTGACTTTAGTCACGTTCCTTCATTAGCTGCTATCAAATATGTGAAGGCTTTCAAACGTCATCAACCAGAGAGATATGCTCAATATATTGAGAATGTTAAATCTGGTGTAGAGAAACTTCATGTATCTACTACTACAGTTTACGATATCTACAAGAATCGTAATGAAATTGATGCTGATGTATTCTATGGAAATATAGAGAAAATCAATATTTCTTGTATTCCTATTATTGACACATCTGGATCAATGTGGACTGATGATGCCATTGGAAAAGCTCTTTCCATTGGTAAATATTTATCTGATTGTTCGAGTTACTGTAATGGTCAGTTCATTACATTTAGTGAACATCCTCAGTTAATCACACAACGTGGTGATACCTACAATCAGCAGATAGACAACATTCTTCACGATGGTAGAAATTGGGGAATGAACACCAACTTTGGTGCAGTAATGAGAATACTCAGTAATCTCAAAACTGATTTCCCAGATTACCTTGTTGTTATGTCTGATATGGAGTTCGATTATGCTAGTGGCTGTAATAAAGACAGACTTATAGCAGAATGGGCTCAAAGAGGAATTAAAACCAGAATTGTCTGGTGGAATTTCAACGGACGTAACAAAACTACACCTGAAACGGATAAGTATGGTAATGTATTCATGTCTGGTTATTCACCTATGATGTTGAAGTATATGGAAGTGGGATTTGATGCCCATCAATTCCTACAAAAACTTCTTGGCGAATATGCTAAGAAAGTTGGATACACTATCGATCCTGAATAAAACCCCGACTTGGCAAAATTCAAGGAACCCTTACAGCAAAACAATTTTTAGGACCTGATTGCTAATCTGGTATTCTTTTTCTGGGTTCTGATAGAAAAATTAGACTCAAGCTCAGATAAGGGTCTAGCACGTGTTGGTGTCACACGGTGAAGTAGTCGTACACCTCTGCCCTCACAGAATAAAGAGGTCTTCGAATCTTCTGAATAAAAGATTCCCCATCACATATTATGGGTGAGCATTATATGTACCTCATTCGGAAAGTTACGGGTTAAGTAGAAATGCCAAACTGAGTAAGAGTATTTCTAGAACTTTCCATATGCCGACGTAGCTCAGTGGCAGAGCAGGGGTTTTGTAAACCTCAGGTCGAGATCTCGGTATTCTCCGTCGGCTCTAGCCGAAAGGTAATCACATTAATGATTTTGAGATATTTAATGTGATTGGATTAAGATGTATGAATTGTGATAAACGCTCGGCAGTGTGGCGCTTCTCAAACCCAACACGGAGGACAGCTGTCTTAAGAATTAACTAAAGATTATTGTAGATCATATGTAATGAATAATCCTACGTTAAATAGATAAGGAAAACGGCATTTTAATCCTTTTATTTGAAAATCTTTTAAATTTTAAACATATGGCAGGTAAAACTATGTACGGAGGAAGTTCTTATATTGGACATCCTCATAAGAAAAGAAAAGGTATCCATTCTAAGTGCAAGAGTTCTAGTAATAAGAACTCAAAAAATTACCTGAAGCGGTACAGAGGACAAGGACGCGCATAAGTCCTCACATCGGGCGAAAGGTGTGCGTTTCATAGGTCTGGAAACGTAAATTAAAGTCCGTAGTCAAAGGAGAGCGACGAAAAACAATCTCCACAGATTGAGTGGATAACTAGGAAAGAGTCCTCGTCTAGCTATTTAAAAGAGAATGGTATAACTCTAAGGCCTTGAATACCATTACGCCTATGGTGCTGAATATTCACTCAATCTTTTCTTTTTATTAATTTAATCCAAAACACATGTGTATTTTAAAGAAAAAAGAGCAACCAGTTGTTGAGTAGACTCCTGAACCTCAACCAGTTGTAGAAGAACATCCAAAACAGGAGATTAAAGTTTTAGATACTGAAAGTCCTATAACTATTATATTAGGAACTGCTCATTTAATTAGTACTCCAGGAAAATGTTCTCCAGACAAAGCTTTAAGAGAATATAAGTATTCTAGAGAGATATGTATTGAAGTTCAAAAAGCATTAACTGAATTAGGATATCGTTGTATTATTGATTGGATTGATGATGATATGTCAAATTCTAAAAAAGAATTGGAAAATCGTTGTGAAATAGTTAATAATATATGTAAAGAACGAGGTGCTAAAAATTGCTTATATGTTTCAATTCATAATAATGCTGCTGGGAATGATGGCAAATGGAAAGAAGCATATGGATGGAGTGTTTGGGTATATCGTAATGGAAGTGAAAATTCTAGAAGATTAGCAAATTGCTTATTTGATGAAGTTAAAAAACTAGGATTAAGAACACGTTAGGAATTACCTAATAAAAAATATTATGATTGTGGATTTTATGTTCTTAAACATACAAAATGTCCTGCAGTTCTTACAGAAAATTTCTTTCAAGATTGTTTAAAAGAATGTGACTTTCTTTTATCTGAAGTTGGTAAAAGAGCTATAGTTACAATTCATGTTAACGGAATAATTAATTATCTAAAAACTATGTAAAATGTTTCTTACTAAACTTTTCCGAAAATTAAAACCTCTTCCACATTGGAGATGTTTAACTTGTGAACATTTTTGTTGGTGGGATGGAGATTATTGTTGTTTAGATCACGGTAAAATATTTGTTAAATCTCCTAGTGGTAGAATTACTAAGGAGCAATATGATACTTTATATAATAAGTATAAACAATGTTGGTCTTATTCGGAAAAACTGGATAGAAGAAATAAAGACGGATTATATATTCCATTAGATAAACTTATTAGAAAGTAAAAGTCCTTAATTGCATATAAGGTTTGCAGAGTACCATCCTTCGTGGGAAAAACTCTGCTATTAGCGGGAGTAGCTCAATGGTAGAGTAGGAGTTTTCCAAACTTCAGGTTGCGGGTTCGAGACCCGTCTCCCGCTCAATTCCCGGTGTTTCTTCCTGTAGTAGATTTTACAGGTTTCTTAGGTAGGAAGATAAAAGATGGAAGTCATACAGCAAACTATTATAAACGATTCTTTTTCAAATAAAATGGTTATTAGAAAAGCAAAAAGAAACACTACCCTGACTTCTGATTAAAATTTAAATCATTATGGCAAACACATTTAAACACAAAGAACTTGGAAGACGTAAACGTCTAAGAAAATCAACATTTATCACTGAAAAAATGATGGATAGAAAATGTGGTGCTATTGACGATAAAGTTGATTTACTTAAAGCTCGTAAAAGAGCTGAAAAAGAATTAATGAAAGAAGTAGAAGAATTAACCAAATGAACGGAGGGAGGAGTACGTCCGGGAAACTTTAAAACACTGACCCTTGCAGTTCATTTATCATAAGTTGAAATTTATACAAGTGGAAGTAGAGTTTCGTTTTTATCGCAGAATATACTGTCAGATAATGTAATCAATCGTGAGGTAAACTTGTATATCTAGCTAGAATTTCAACTAATTTTGGAGAGTTAAGCCTAATTGGTAAGGCAGTAGTCTTGAAAACTACTAGTAGTCGGGTTACACTGGCGTGTCGGTTCGAGTCCGACACTCTCCTCAAAGCGGATATAACTCAATAATGGTAGAGTGCCTGCTCTAAACCGGTGGGTGGTTATGGGTTCGAATCCCATTATCTGCACAATGGAACCCTAACAGCAAAAAACATCAAAAAATTCCGCATTTCACGCAGAAGATATGAATGGGTTCTGAATTTACTAACCAAATAAATAAAAACTTATGGAAATTTTAATGACAATGTTTGCAACGTTTGTTGCATTTGTATCAGGTATTCTGGTATTAACGTAGGCAATTAACAAACTGTTTAAAGTAGAAAATTCTCAGATTAAACTGATTGTATCTTGGGTACTTTCAATTGGACTTGCTTTAATAGCATTTGCTTTACAACTTGGCTTTTTTGCTGATTGTGGAACAATTGATATGTGGCAAGGATGGGTTAAAGCTGGACTTATTGGTTTTGGCTCTGGTCTATGTGCTAATGGAATGTATGATCGTGATGAAGTTTGGAACTTCTTACAGTGGATATTTTCAATGTTTAAATCTAAGAAATAATATTCCTCTTTCTACTGACAGGTAAAGAGTATCAATCTAGACGGACAAGGCTTAGGCGTATGAAACAGGACGGTGGGACGCGAGTGGTCTAGATAAATAGGGTAGTGCGGTAGTTGGTCACCGGCTTCATTTGGGATGAAGACATTCACGCAGGTTCGAGTCCTGTCTACCCTAGAGATATAAGTAGTAAACCTCCACGTGGTATATCTTGGGTAACGCTAATTACTACATAAATTTTTTAAAATATGGGTTATATTTATTGTATTACAAATTTAATTAACAATAAACGTTACGTTGGAAAAACTACTTCCGATATAGAAGAACGTTTTAAAGAACATTGTTAGGATAGTTAGAGAGAAAGATGTGAAAAAAGACCTTTATACGATGCTATGAATAAGTATGGTATAGAGAATTTTAAAGTTGAACTGTTAGAGGAAGTAAAAGATGATGATAAATTATCAGATAGAGAAATTTATTGGATTTCTGAATTAAATACTTACGGATCTACTGGATATAATGCTACAAAAGGTGGAGATGGTAAAGTTTTATATGACTATAATGAAATTATAGAATTAGCTTTATTAGGATATAAAACTTATCAGATTCATGAAAAGGTAGGTTGTTGTTATGATGTTATTCAAAAAGTATTAAAAGCACATAATATAAAACTAAGAAATTCAAATTCAAGATATGTAGCTCAATATGATTTAGCAGGAAACTTTATTCAAACTTTTCCATCTGCATGTGATGCTCAACAATGGTTATACGATCATGGTTTATCTAAAAATAAAAGAGATGGTAATAAAATAAATTCGTGTTGTAACCATAAGTTAGAAAAATACTGTAAATATAAATGGGAATATTTACCTGATCCTGAATAAGATAATATTGTTCTCTGGAGTCCTGTCTACCCTACAAGTATTAAACAATTAAAATCAATAACAATGAAAGTACAAGATTTACCGCAACCATTCCAAGATAGAATAGCTCGTTTCAATAGATTGTTCCAAGCAGGAACTGAAGACCATCACGATTTTGAACATCATTTTGATGATGATGGTAAAGCAGGACTTTTTCAATATGAGATGTTCTGTATTGAAACTGCATTAGCATTTGCAGAACTTCTTCCAACTAAGGAAACTTTTGATACGTTCATGGATGAATGTGAAAAAGACTTCAAAGAAAATCCTCCGGAGAAATACAACTGGGAATCTGATGAAGATTATCAGAAAAGAATCAATGAAGGTCCAAGTCTTTACGGAGTTGTAAAGAAACTTTGTGAAAAACATCCTAAAAATGAAATTCGTGAAGAAGAACATTCTAGTAATACTATGGGAATGTCCTGGTTGTTATATAGAACTTATCTATTTAGCCCAGAACTTGTCCCTTATATGCATGGTTCTCTTGCTCCTCTTATTGGAGATGAAGGATATTACGATGATCGTTCTGATTTACCAGAAATAGAGTAAATATGGAAGGTATAAATTTCTAGAGTTTATACGTAATTGGGAATAAGCTATTAAACTGCAAAATCGTATAGGCAGGCACAGCGAATCTGGGTCCGAACCAGACTTCCATACGTAATAGTGTTTTAGCAAGGATCACTTCAAACATCCAAGCCTTTATCCTTTAGCTAGTTAAAAGGTTGCACTCCTGCATAGAGCGTTGTTTAGCAAGTTTTTACGATAATCTGAAACTTGCATCTGGGGTCATAGTGATAACGGTTAGCACAATAGCTTTGCAAGCTATGAGTCAGGGTTCGATTCCCTGTGACTCCACAAAGGTCTTCCAAAAAAGTAACACCTCCTGATTTCTGTTGACATGTTGTTGATTATTTGATTGTTATATCAGGTTTATTGCTTTTCCTTGAAGACCTTTTATATTGCGGGAGGGTGAAACGGATATCTATAAATCATCCGAGTCTCATAATCTCGGGATAGCAGGTTCAACTCCTGCTCCCGCATCAAAAGTATAACAAAAAGTAATCATTATGTTAAACAATCAGATTGACCAATTAATTAAAGAAGCAATGCTTGAAAAAGATGCTTTACGTACAAATGTACTTAGAGCAATCAAAGCAAAATTTCTTGAATTTAAGACTGCAAAGAATGCAAAGCCTTTAGATGAAGTTGCTGAATGCTCTATTCTTAACAAAATGGTTAAAGATAGAGAAGAATCAGCAATGTTGTATTCAACAAACGGAAGAGATGATTTAGCTGAAGCTGAATTAGCTGAAGTTAATGTTCTTATTGAATTTCTCCCTAAACCAGTAACTGAAGAAGAACTTAATAGTGCAATTACTGAAGTCATTGCTAATATAGAGCCCATAAAGAAAAATATGGGCTTAATTATTAAAGAGGTTAAGGTAAAATATCCTCAAACAGATGGCAAAATTTTAGCAACATTGGTGCAAAAAGTGTTACATTAATTTCCATATGTGTTTTGGTAAAGAAACTAAAATTTCTAGAAGTTTCCTTGAAAAAGTCTTTCACTAGAATACTGCCCATATAGCTCAGTTGGTTTAGAGCATCTGACTTACATTCAGAAGGTCATAGGTTCGAATCCTATTGTGGGCACAATATGAACTATAACTTTGTGCAATAGACCATGCATTATAAGAATTCCTATATCTCTGGTCAAGATTTAAAGGTAGCGAAAATTGGCATAAGCAGAGTGGGTAGCACCAAAAGACCAATAAAGTTATAAGTGTACACAGTTCATATTAACGGGAGTGCGCCAAAGTTGGAGAGTTGGGGGAGTCTGTAAAACTCTTGCTTTCGAGCTGAGTAGGTTCGAATCCTACCACTCCCACTATAATAGCATTAACTCATTAACGAATGATGCTCGAAAGATAATTAAGTATGGCTATAAAGTTAAATGAGTATTTATGGGGATGTTTTGGTTTTGATTTCAGGTATCGGGTAAGAAAACAAGCAAGGAGAGCATTATCCTTAAATGATGCAAACAATAAATGACAACGATAACGTAATTCGTCATTCCTTCAGAACTGTTGCTTATAGAGCAGCTGCCTGAGGTTGAGTTAGTAAGTAACTTAGAAACAGAAAACTTACATGGAAGATTATTCTAAACGTCCAAAATTTAATAGATGTCAAGAAGGTCTCCAATATTGTGGTGATTGTGTAAACTTTAAACCACTTTGGGAAGGAGCTGATAGAGGTACTTGTTTAGCAAAGTATAACATTGTGTATTTACATTTTTGTTGTTCTTTTCCAGGACAATTTAAACCTCTTATTGGTTCACAACTTTCCCTATTTTAAGTTTATCTATTCTTTAAAAATAGATTGGTGGACGGAAACTGCATCCGGCAGTCCCAGAGAAGTTTAACTCTTAAAAATAGAACTAAGCTTGTAACAAATTTTCTTATCTAGTGCAGGAAAGACTGCGGTTCGACTCCGCACATCTCCACAAAAGATAATATATTTAAATTAGTAGAGTTTATATTATCTTAAATTGACGATTAACCCTCGTTAGGCCAAATTGGGTTCGGTTTAGTATACGTCAAGTACTACGATTCGTGTGGTTAATGAATTGTTATATGATTACCACAAACTTCAGGCTATAGACTGACACAGGAAGTTCCACAAGGTGTTTCAATGTGTAATGAGGGCATGTAACTCAGTTGGTTAGAGTACCTCCCTGATAAGGAGGAAGTCGCTGGTTCAAATCCAGCCATGCCCACAAATTTAAATAATTAGCAATATGACAAAAGAAGAATTTAAAACAACAGTAAAAGACCTTGCTGGAAAGTTAAGGAAAGAACATCCTGAACTTCGCAAAGGTCAAGCAGTTTTCAATGTAACTGACCATGAATTTGGCGTTGCACGTATTTGCCAGTATGATTATGACGTAGATTGTTTCTATGATGACTCTATGATTGAGCCATTCTTAGATAAGAGTTACGAAATTTATTTACAATTACATAAAAATGAGTAATGCCCAACAAGTAACAACTAGTAGTGGTTTTGGATTAGGTACAGTATTATTTATTGTATTCTTAATCTTAAAACTCACCCACACAATTGATTGGTCATGGTGGTGGGTAACAAGTCCTTTATGGATTTCTGCTGGATTTGTTATAATCGTTTTATTAATCATTATGGTTATTGCAATCCGTGCAGCCATGTTAAAGTAAAAGATTATGTTTAAGTTTTTAAAAGATTACTTTGGTTTTTGGATAAAGAAGCATAGATTTGATTGCAAATTAAAGAAAGCAAACAATGCTATGTCTGATTTAGAAAGAGCCTTCAAAAAATGTCAGAAATGAAAAACAACTTTGTAAAACTGCTGGCTTTAGCAACTCTCATTGCTTGGATATGGCCAGATAAAGAAAAGAATAACTCGAACCCCAACGATACCAAGCGTTCATAGTATACCGAGTTTTTCTAAATCCTAGTAGGGAATAGGGTTTAGAGCGCGGTCCCTTAGCTCAGCTGGTTAGTAGCAACTGACTCATAATCAGTAGGTCCTCCGTTCAAATCGGAGAGGGACCACATCAAGAAAATAAAACAAGTTGCACATGTACAAAATAATCAACGTAGTTTTCACTACAAGGAAAATGAATGCATTGGAAGTATCTAAAATGAATAAGTATGCTTTCATATGCAATATTCCTATAAAGGAAGGAGATCTGCTTGTATCACCCATGTACACCACTCCTATGATGGTAACAGATATTTACATGAGTGAATCAAATCTTTTAAATGGAAGGATTCCACTTAAAGAATTAGTAGTAGATAAAATCAACGGAAAGCCAGTTCTTTCTAAAACAAATAACAATTTAAATAATCAAGTTATGACTCCAACAAAAAGTAATGGTATGTTCAGCGGAATCGTTGATAAATACAAAAGTCAGTTCATTCCTCAGCGTGAGGAAGGTGTTCGTATGTCCTTAAATGGACTAATCTGTGTTCCTGTCGACAATGAATATGTCGGTATGGATGACCAAGGAAAATTGATGTCATTCCCTCTGGAAATGACTATTGATATTCCCGTATACAGCATTAACAAGCCTAACAGCAAAGTTAATGTTGGTGATATCATCAAATCTGCCCGTAGCTATAGTAAAGTTCTTGGTAAGAACGAAGATGGTAGCTTAAAGATTCTTTCTTTCAGTGGCTACACTCACAACAAGAAAGAAGTTACTGACTTCTTAATGGGTCAGGCAACAACTCGTGTTCTCATCAATATGTTCAACTTTGATGACAGCACTGGATTCAATCCATTGTTCTTTGCATTTGCTCAGGGTGACACCATTGATGTTAACTCCCTAATGATGCTCAGCATGACTCCTCAGGGTAAGGATCTCTTCAGCAATGCTGGTGGTTCCTTCAACCCAATGATGCTTATGATGCTCGATAAGAACCATCAAGGCGGAAACATGATGGAGACCATGTGCATGATGAACATGATGGGTGGTGGCAATATGTTTGGAAACATGTTCGGAAATGCTGCTCCTAAGCAGGAAATTGCTAAACCAGAAACAGAAGATGACGAGATGGCTAGACTGGATCGTCAAATTGAAATTGAGAAAAAGAAAGCTCAACTCGCTGAACTCGTTAAATCCAATACAACAGATTGTCCAGCATCATGTTAAAGAACATCAGAGAAGCCGTCCGCAAAGCAGGAGGTTGTATTGATGGTAACTTCAGATTTTCAATAATGTGGAATGATGAAGAAACTAAAGCCATTGTTGACCTTGATGCTCATGCGATACAGCCTGATGGTCAAGAGATCTATTATGCCCAGTATCGTAAGCCTTCAATGACTTCGATATCTGGGCAGTTAGATGTCGATATGATCAGACCTACAACTATAGGTATTGAGAATATCTACTGGACTGACCTAGAAAAACTTCTAGACGGCACATACAAATTCTTTATCCATAATTATGATGGAGGAGAAAATAAAGGCTGTAACGCTGAATTGTTCTTTAAGGGAAAATTATGGCAATATGCAATTCCTCACGAAATTAAACGTAGTAAGGATGAAATAGTTGCTGTAGTAACTCTTAAAGATAGAAAAATTGTTAATGTTGAACATTGTCCATATCTTGTAGAAGAAATGGACTTAATAACGCGATTCAATTAATATGGGTGGAGGAACTTATTTATACTCAGCAGCTTGTGAAAGAAGACACACTGATTCTTATTTCACATCTACAAAAAGTGTAGAAGAACGATTTATTCGTCGTAAAATAGACCCTGAAATGGATCCTAAGAACATTACAATTCGTGAATCTCGTGATTCCGAAGAACACCCAGAGAGTTATCCTATCATTATTGCTCTTGACGAAACAGGTTCTATGGGAAGAATTCCCGATAACCTAATTACCAATCTTCTTCCGAAGATAATGAAGAAAATCATGGATGCAGGTATTCCTAATCCTCAGGTTTGCTTCATGGGTATTGGTGATTGTCAAGACTGTTTTGAAGATGCTCCTCTTCAGGTTGGACAATTTGAAAGTTCTGATCTCCTTATGGAGAAATGGCTCAAGAATGTTTATCTTGAAGGTAAAGGTGGAGGGAATGGAGCAGAAGACTATGAGCTTGCATGGTATTTTGCTGTGAAGCACATAGAAACTGATGCTTGGGAAAAACGTCATAAGAAAGGTTGTCTTATCACTATTGGGGATGAACCAATTCACGGACGTTTACCTCAGAAAGCCATTGTAAAGTATCTTGGTGATGGTTCTGAGGTTGACATTCCTACAGAGAAGTTACTCAAAGAGGTTAAAGAGAAATGGAACATTTATCACATTCATTGTGAAGGTTCCAGGACTTATACCCTCGAAGAAACAAACTGGGAAGATCTCATTAACTACAGAGTAGTGAAATCTGAAGACCGTAAGGCTGATGATATTTCTGAGATTATTCCTCAATTAGTAGTAACTTCTTATAATTCAAGTAATGTTGAAATCCAAGATTAAGATCGTTTTAGGGAGCTTGTTTGGAGATGAAGGGAAAGGGAATACCGTTCAATATCTCTGTAAACAAGCATTTACCGAAGGTCGTAAACCCGTAGTAATACGGTTTTGTGGTGGTCCTCAAGCAGGACATCGAATTGTGCATAATGGTATAAGCCATATTGCATCAACCTTTGGTAGTGGGTCATTATTAGGAGTTCCTACATTTTATGCAGGCAGTCCGAATTGCTTCATTGACCCAATCTCCTTATGTAAGGAGAAAGAAGTTCTAGAAACACTTGGAGTCAATCCTCAAATTATGATTGCTGGTAAGCCTATGCTTATTACGCCTTACGACGTTTTCGTCGGTCAAAATAGTGAGAGGGTAAAGAAAGATGGAACTTGTGGTAAGGGAATCTATCCTACGTTCTGTCGTGGTTATAAACCTAATGGACATCCTTGGCTTCTAGAAGAAGTGGCTAAGTATTGGGATCTCGAAAGAAATTCTGATTTGGAAGATCAGTATAATGAATGTTATAAAGAAATGTGCAAATATCGTGTAGAAGCGAAAGCACTTTCTGATTATGACACTTATATCTTTGAAGGAACTCAAGGGTTACTCTTAGATAAAGATTTTGGTTTTATGCCTCATTGTACTCCTTCTAATGTTGGTTTAAAAGGAATATTCTCCGCCTTCCTTGATGAAGATACAGAGGTTTACTTAGTGACAAGAACGTATCTTACTAGACATGGTAACGGATACGAACCAATGTTGGAAAACCATGTTACTCCACATTTGGATATAAGTCACGAACCAACTAACTTAGACACTGGCTATCAGGGTAAATTTAAGAAAGGAATATTTGATGTTCCTTTACTTTTAAGAGCCTTTGATAGACATACTTTAGATAACTATTCAGTTCACTATAAGTTAGTAATAACACATTGTGACTGTATTAAGAATGAACTTATTCCTTATATTGGTGCTAACGGTTATGAGGAATTGTCCGGACTTAATATGTTGGTGAATGACATCATCACGAATAGTTGCATAAAGTTTGATAACGTACTTCTCTTTAATAACGAAGAGATGTGAAATATACCTGTGGTTCGTGGTGAAGTCGACTAATATGGGATAATGAAAAAATTTACACCATCCCCACACAGGTTAATTTGGCCGACGGGCCTTTGTCTGTAGCTCAGTGACAGAGCACTCTTCGGAGAGGTCATGGGTTTGAGTCCCATCAGGCAAACTAAATTAAAAAATTTAAAATTATGAAATCAGACGCAGTAAGATCAGCAATAGCTGACTTTAAAGAAGCTATTGAAAAAACTAATACAACATCAATGGAAATTTATCTCAAAGAAGATAATTCTCCAATAGATGTTGGAGCAGAATCAACTTGTGAAGTTCCATTCGATAAAAATGTTCTTATAATCTCAGACGAAGATACTAGTTTCTATGTTGATTGTGATTTAATAAATACAATTCAAATCTGGAAATAACTAAACATGGGGTTATTAGTTAAACGGCTATAACATCTGATTGTGGTTCAGAAATTCTCAGTTCGATTCTGGGATAACCCCCACCATACATTCTTGATTCAAGCGGGAATGTGTTAGTCTGATATAAGCTGATTATATCCGGTCATAAATGGATATCCATTAAAGTATAACTACCTTTTAAATCAAAATACGCGTGTTGTTGATTTAATTGCTGGCCGTGACGAGAATGTTTACAAAACTTGAATAATGTAGCATAAAGTAGTTAATCCCCTTGTAATTCAGTTGAATAGAATGCCCGCCTACGAAGCGGAGAGTCGTAAGTTTGAGTCTTGCCAAGGGGACTAAAATTACTGTTTACCAGTAGTTTGTTTTAATCAACTAATTAATTCTTTTAACAAAAACATGAAGAAATTTTTAGGAATTGTCGTAATGGTCATGTGTATGCTATTTACAGGATGCAATGGCTGTTCAAAGAAAGCAGATTCTGTCAGTAATGACACAGTAATTGAGATGGTAAAAGGTGTTGATGTCAATTATATCACTGATTGTGATATTTCTTGGATGGGTATGCATTATCCAGATGTTGAATGGCGTTGGCTTGAATGCTGCATTGACATGAAAGACTTTATTGATGAAACAGACACTTGTGAAGTTTTAGCAGTTGCTAACATTTTCTCATATATTGAGATTATTGATAGCGTAAAAGGTACATTTAAACCTTATGTAATTTTACGTGCTCATACTGCTGATACAAGCGTTATTGAAATCAGAGAAGGTCTTTGGGTAGGTGATGATCCAATGAATGAGTATAATCCTATGAACATCGACTTCCCTCATGCATGGGTTAGAATGATGGAAGCAAACTGTGTTAAACCTCATTCAAAACATTGTGTACTCCGTAAAGAAGTTGGACCAGTCGGAGGTCTTGATCCTATTTACATTTTTGGTAATCCAGAAGCTCAGGTCTATGTAATGAGTAACAATGGTGACGTAACTACACACAATCCTGTATTCCCAGACAATGTCAATTACATAGATAAAGATGTGGAATATGATGGAATTATTTATGGACCTCGTAACACACGTATTGGTTGCCCTCTCGGGGAATGGCCTTAATTAATTAAACCGTTGGGGATGTAACGGTATATAAAGGGACATCCCAATCGTCGGTATAGCGGAGTTGGCTTCTTGCGCCTCTCTCATAAGGAGGAGACGGTAGTTCGAATCTACCTACCGGCACAATAATAGTTAAATAACATAAAAAATAAACAACATGAAACAGATCTTATTTATTTTAACATTTTGCTTGATATTCTTAAACAGTAATGCCCAGCAAAAAGATTATCCATTGTATGCAGATGGAATAGTTGAATTTGGATATGTAGTAAATGATGATGTATATTATATTATCTACAGAGATACTACAAATTTTCCAGATTTTAAGATTTTTGAAGATGAAGGTTGGTATCAAGAAACTTATTTAAATCTTCATTGTAACAGAGAAGACTTCTTTAATTATTTATTTTGGTTTTCAGAAGAACAAGAGCGTAAAACAAATTTGTTTTATGATGAAGATTCAAGATATTTCATTAGAGAAACAATAATTGAACACCCTTTAGATGGAATAACACATAAATATCAATTAATTAAAAGATAAACAACATGAATGCATTAGATTTTATGACAATTCCAGGATGGATTGCACTAATCTCTGGATTATTTATCATTGGTCAACTCATTGTCTCCCTTTTCTTTGGAGAATTAGATGTTGACGTTGATAGTGACACAGACTTTGATATGTCTGCTGTTTGGTCCCCAAAAGGACTTATTCATTTTCTTGCTGGTGGTTCTTGGTACTTAGTACTGATTCAAACTATAAGAGAAAATGGAAATTGGTTATATTATGATTGGCTTATTGCTATTATAGTAGGCTTAGTAACTTCTACTTTACTTGCTTTACTTTATTTTGGATTAAGTAAGTTAGCTTGTGAAAAGAAAAAAGAAGAAGGCGAAGAATTAATAGGCAGATCTGGTAGAATCTATCTTAATAAAGGAAATGGGAACTATGTTATTAGTATTAGTATTTCTGGTTCTTTATCTAATATACAGGTAAGTTCTGAAACTAAGAATGATAAACTTGAGTTCAATGACCCCATAACAATTACTAAGTATTCTGATGGAATTTATTTCATTTCATAATTAACCAATTTATCTAATTAACAAATTTTTTAATAATGCAAACAACATTCATTATTGCAGGAGTTGTAGTGTTCATTATTATTGCAACCATTATCTTGGTTCTGAAACGCTACAAGAAATGTGGACCTGATGAGGTTCTGGTCGTTTATGGTAAAACTGCTGGTAAAGAAGCTTCAAAATGCTATCACGGTGGTGCTGCTTTTATTTGGCCAGTCATTCAGGGCTATGGTACCTTAAGCATGAAGCCATTTACAGTTACTTGTAATTTGGCTGGAGCACTCTCGTCACAGAACATTAAGGTTGATGTTCCTATTCAAGTAAATGTTGCTGTCTCTAAGGATCCCGAAGTTATGCAGAATGCTGCAACTCGTATCCTTGGTTTAACTCAACAAGCTATCTCTGACCAGGTTGAGAGTATCGTATTTGGTCAGCTGAGATTGATTGTTGCTGGTCTAACTATTGAGCAGTTAATTGCTGATAAGAATTCATTCCTTACTGCTTGCTCTGAGAAGATTGAGGTTGAGTTAAATAAGATTGGTCTTACCACCATTAATATTAACTCGTCCAATGTTTCTGACCAGGCTGACTACATTACAAATCTCGGTAAGAGAGCTGAGTCTGAGGCAAAGTATCGTGCACTTGCCGATATTGCTGAGAAGACTAAGGATGGTGAAGTTAAGGTTGCTACTCAGGAACAAGAGAAGGCTGTAAGTCTTGCCCGTATTCAGAAGGAGCAGGAAACTCAGGTTGCTATCAATGACAAGGATCGTCAGACTACTGTTGCAAACACCGAGAAGGATCGAGACATTCAGTTACAGAATACTGAAAAGGAGAAGAATATTGGTGTTGCTGAACAGAAGAAAGAGGAAGACGTCCGTACTCGTGAGATTCAGAAAGACCGCGAGGTCCAAACAGCAAACCTCGAGAAGGAAGAGGCTACTCAGGTTGCCGAAGTTGAAAAGGAAAAATCAATCAATGTTGCCACAGCAAAATCTATTCAGGCACAGAAAGTGGCTGAACAACAAAAGTTGAAAGATGTTGCCATTGCACAACAGGCAGCTCTTACAGAGAGTGAAACTGCAGCAGCTAATGCTCAAAGAGATGCAGTTATCGCTCAGAAAGAAGCAGAATCTCGTACAGCACAGCAAAAGGCCACTCAAGACTCTGACGCTAGTATTGTTGAGTTCCAGCAAAATGCTGAAGCTCGTAAGGAGTCAGCAACTCAGGAAGCTGAAGCAAAGATCAAAGCTGCTACTCAGGAGAAACTGAGTAAGATAGCTGAAGCTGAGGCTGGTACGCAAAAACGTACAGCTGTAGCTATGAAAGATGCTAAATTGACTGAGAATACCGCAGGTATTGAGGTCGCTAAATCCGATGCTAAACTTGGTGTAGAAAGAGCCGAAGCTGACAAAGCTATTGGTGAAAGCCGTGCAAACGCTGAGAAGGCTATTGGTATAGCCAATGCCCAGAAGGAAGCTGAGATTGCTAAGGCACTTGCTGAAGCAGAGAAAGCTAAACAGACTGCTGACATTATGGTTGGTACCGAAATTGAGGCCAACCGTAAGCAGGTTGAGGCAGAAGGTCTTAAGCAGAAAGTCATCATTGAGGCTAATGCAGAAGCAGAAGCCATCAAACTAAAGGCTGAAGCTGAAGCTGAAGCAAAACGTCTCGTTCTGAAAGCTGAAGCTGAAGGTCGTATGGCCATTGCTGCTGCTATTCAAGCTGAGAATGCTGCAAAGACTGCTGAACTGCAGGCACTTCTCCATGCTGGTATGGAGGGTGGTCAGGTTGTGCAGATTGTTCTCAAGGATGAACTTGAGAAGATTGCACGTGCTGATGCAGAGAAATTCGAGCATCTGCATCTCGGTAATGTCACCGTGGTTGGTGGTGCCGATGCAGCTCCATCATTCTTGGGTAAAGTTGTTGAGGCCGTTAGCAAAGTTAATGGTCTTAAAGAGAATATCCCTGGTGCTGGTGGATTACTTGGTCTGCTTGGTTCCTTCGATCAGAAACATCAGACTGATACTCAGGAAGAAACTCCTGAAACTAAATAAATCAGTAGTTTTCTCGGGTTTACTCTAAAACTTCCGATGACTTTTATAATCGATATTTTCAACAAGAAGAAATTCATTTGACTTTACGCTTTTGTTCAACATGAACATAGTACTTGGCGATAGTATAATCGCCACTTGGAACATAAAATAGGCACAATACTAAGGTAGACTCAATCTAGAAAAGTATGCAAAATAAAATATACTAAAGGACTTGCTTGCGAGTACAGCTGCTTCTTTAAAAGTTTTCTAGAGCTGAAGGCTGTAAATTCTATCAAGGTATTGTTCTGGTTCGAATCCAGAATGTTCCACAAACATTTAATAATAACAACATGATAACAAATAGATTAGTAAGAGAAAGTTTAGTAAATTTTGAACTTGCTAAATTAGTTCAAAACACTATTGGAGATTTTTATCAAACTAATTTTAAATTGATTGATAAAGAGTATAATACTATTTATTATGTACCAACTTACGAAGAAGTAATTGATCATATAGAGAAAACTGATGAATTTATTATTACATTTGATGTCGTAAAACAATTCTCATGTGGTTATAAATGGTACATATTTTCTAAAGACAAGAAATATTCAGACTTTAAATTTTATTGTTCCGAACGTTGTGCTTGGGAAGCTGCAATAAAATATTATTGTACTTATCTTCTAAATTAATTTATATGAAAATAATTGAAAATAACTGCCAAGAACGTAAATCTTGGAAAATTGTTTGTAATAATTGCGATTCTATTCTTGAATATAATAAAGAAGATGTTATAAAGAAAGAATCACAATTCTTTTATCTTCATTACATCAAATGTCCTTGTTGTGGTGAAAATATTGATGTAGTACATTGGTAAAAATTTGGCCCTGTAGCTCAACTGGATAGAGCAACTGCCTTCTAAGCAGTAGGTTGTGAGATCGTGCCTCACTGGGGTCACTATTATGGATGATATTTTAATAATTAACAGCAAAGAACAGTTAGAAAAGTATTTGAATAAATACAATTGTAAAACTGAAGAAGAGTTAGATGACGTACTTTGGTATACATATGGAATAACACTTAAAAACAATATTAAACTTTATAAAATATGAAAAGATATAAAGTGCATAATATAAATACTGATAAAATAGTATTTGAATCTAATGACCAAATGGAATGTACCATTAAATTAGAAGAGTATAAACAAAAATCCTCAGATAACTTTGAAATTATTGATACTCAAAGATATGATTAAGTCCCGTGAATTAAAAATAGCTCAAAAATATTGTAAAGCAATTAATAAAGATCTTTGGAGTTTAAAGTATAATAATAGTCCTAAAGCTATTGAAATACGTAATGATATTATTCCTAGAGCACTTGCTTGGATAAATAAAAGATTGTGGGATTATTGTTTATATGTAGAAAATAATGATTGCTTTATAAAGAAATTAAATTGGAAAGTATAATGAATATATGTTTTAATATATTCTAATCGCCGGTTCATCTAAGGGTTAGGATACCAGATTTTCGATCTGGGCATATGAGTTCGAATCTCATACCGGTGACTCTCTTGTTAACACGAGACGTTTACAATTTTATGGTACCTAACAAGTTGTAGACGTAGGTTGCTTAGCTCAGCTGGGGAGAGCGTCGGGCAGATACCCCGAAGGTCATTGGTTCGAGTCCAATAGCAACTACTATGACACAGTGCCCGAGTGGTTGAAGGGAGCGGTCTGCAAAACCGGTAGAAGAAATTCTCACGTAGGTTCGAATCCTACCTGTGTCACCAGGTGGACATAGTTTAATAGGGTAAAACACGTAAAAATTTTATTGATTTATACTTTTGTCTATGAGAGTTATCACAGCAAACAATTTCTTTATCAAATAAAACATGCTTTTTGGTTGCCGTGATGTGGGTTCGAGCCCCACTGTCCACGCTAAAGATTTAGGTTCAATCTCCATAGAGTTTCTATGGTTTCAGTAGGTCTGAAATATATTGAAAAAAGCAACTAAGGTATCACGACGAAGATAAGTTCCCGATCGTGAAGGAGGTACCGAACAATAACCCTCCAAAATATGGGGATAGTTTAATGGTAGAACAGTGTAAAAAGTTTATATTACAGACTTTTGTATAGGAAAGTTATTCAGCAAAACCATTATTTATAAATTCAGTCCAAGACGCCGATGGAGGTTCGAATCCTTCTCCCCATGCCATGGTTGATAGCACTGAGACTTTAAACAAGTGTGGTAGCAAGTCAAGACTACTAAAATATCAGACTAAGAGAGAGGTAACGTTACTCTTTAAAACTAGAGTAATCTGGGTTAGGTTGTAGATTTGCCACGGTGACTGACGAAAGGTTAAGTGGTGGAACCGAAATAATCTACATTTGGAGGGTTAAGCATAGTTGGTACTGCAGCAGATTGCTAATCTGTTCCTCGGCGTAAGCTGGGGCGTGAGTTCGAGTCTCACACCCTCCTCAAAATTTTAAGATTATGAAAAAGTCACCATGTGTAAAGTTTCACTATATTGATAAAGATGGAGATATAGTGTTTAAAAAGAAAATTGCTTATGCTACTAAAGAAGCTGCTTTGAAAAAAGCTTTAGAAATGAGTAATAAGCCAAATGCAATACATCAATTTTCTGCTTATCTTTGTCCTAAATGTCATAAATGGCATATTGGAAAAAGTATTGTTGAAACAATCCCTAATAGAAATGAAGTATGAAGCCTACAAAAGAAGAATTTGATTTATTAAAATTAATTGCTACCTTAGAACATAGAGAAAAAGACTATGTTTGGTTAAGGGAAGATGAAAAAGGTACTTATATTGAGTATGCTTTTGTAGAAGGAGCTCCTCACGATAATAGATGTCTTTCTTGGTATTATTCTTTACAACCAAATGCTATTAGAAGAAATAATAAAGCATTTGGAAATACGGAGGAAGATGCAGAAAAAGAAATTGAATGGAGAAAGAATAGAATTAAGAAAAATATAGATAATCTATTTGTTCTTCAAGCATTTTCTTGTGGTTTTGAATATAATGTAGAAGCTAATCTAAAACGCAGTGAAGAGAGTTGGAATAAATATCATCCTGGAGAACCTTTTATAAAAGAAAACCATATTTGTAGAGTAGGTTGTCCTGCTCCAAAATGTATTGAAAATAAAATATGTGCACATTGGACTTATGAAGAACCTGTAAAATGTGCATGTTGGACTTTGGATGAAGTTAAAATACCAAGTAATGTTTTAATACCAGTAGAAGACCTTAAAAAGTTAAATATAAGTATTTAATTAATGGATAAAATAGAACAAGGAATGTGTGTAAGTGTATTTAATATACGTCAGTAAGTAATTGGTAACAACTTTGACTCCAAATCAAAGGAATGCATGTTCGAATCGTGCCTGGCGTGCTAAATGTCTAATGTTAAATGTAAATGACAATGGAAAACAAGAAAATGAAAATGAACACTCTACTTGCAGTAGTAGAGCATGAAGCTGCTTCCGCTAATTCAATGGTGAGAGATTATGCAGCTTTCTTCAAAACTAAACAAGGTGCTTTTAGAGGCACAAAAAACACTTATACTGCAAAGGACGGTTTTGCAGATAAGCCAGAAAAACGTGGTGTAACTAAGGTTACTACTACTGTTCAGGAGAAACTGGATTGGTTTGAGGAGAGATATATTCCTTATCTCCAGAAACTTTTCCAAGTTGAAGCGACTAATTCTAAAGGTGCTCCCCGTGTTGAGCTGAAAGTTGACGGTCATTCTTTCGGAATGTTAACCGCAGCTGAACTCATGCGCCTTCGTAACATTCTAACCAGCAAGGAACTGGATACTATGTACGATAACATCCCTGTTCGTAGTGATGCTTTCGTTTGGACTCCTTGTAAAGATGAAGAGTATGCTGGTCGTGAGATTTACGAATCTCCTATGATTCAGTCTACTGAAAGAACTACTACCATTGAGGAAGTAATTCTGAAAGATCCAAACATTGATCCTCAGCATCTTCCTGCTAACTATCGTGGAACAGTTTCTAAAGTACAAACTACTTTAGAGATTGGTAACTGCACACATCAGGATTTTACTGGTGAGTGGACTCAGCGCAAACGTGCTGAACTTCTTCGTCGTAAGAGTGCTGTTCTCAACGCTATCACCGCAGCCTTGAAAGAGGTTAACGATGTTGAAATTGAGAAAGAGAATCTTGATGCAGAAGCTCTCGTGAAATTTATTCACTACGGTGATTAATTAACTCTAAGAAAATATAAATAAAAAATATTCGACTCTAGCTTTAGCTTTACACTTTAGCCTTACCTGATACTAGATATTCAGCATTAGCATTGTGTCGAAAGCTTCAGCTTTGAGCCTTACGCAGACTACCAACATCTAATATCAAAACAAAGTGTCGGGGGTTCGAGTCCCCTCTCCGCCTCAAGGTTATCAAATTTAAAAAAAAATAAGGCGGAGTAGCTCAGTAGGAAGAGCATTTGTCGATAACCTTAGCTTAAAGATGTTGAACGTATGTAGGCAAATCTTGAGGCTGCACATCTAGGGCATTTGAGTGCAGTCTCGGGGGTATAGCTCAGTGGATAGAGCACAAAATTGTTAATTTTGGCGGCGGGAGTTCAAATCTCCCTACCCCCGCAATGTCAGTAATGACATTCAAGCTTGTAAAATTACGACCTTTTGAGGATTTGTTGGTCATCTGTAAAATCCTCATATTTGGAGAGATGGCGGAATGGTAAACGCACATTGATATGGACAATGCCCTAGTTATTTTAAACTCGGCTATATTCTAGTTGTTAGTCGTTTCAGGTTCCTGGTTCGAATCCAGGTCTCTCCACAAATCCTACAATAACTGGGCCAGAGAAGTGATCAATAGTTTGGAAAACTATAGCAGGATGGAGGATTCCAAGGCTTCAGATGGAATATGTGAGTAGGTAATAGCATTACATAATATTCTGGTAAAGCATCGTATGGCTGGAACACAAACGACTACAGTTAATCCTAGGTTAGTAGTTAGGAAAAAAGTAATGCAATTTGCGGATATGGTGTAATTGGCAGCCACGCAGCACTTAGGATGCTGTCCTTCGGGGTGAGAGTTCGATTCTCTCTATCCGCACAAAAAAATTTATAAAGATGAACATTTATTTAGCAGCAAGTCTCAGTCATGATAAGAGACAAAGTATGTATGATGCTTTAGAAATTCTTAGAAACAAAGGATTTAAAGTATATGCACCTATTGAACACTTTATCGAAAATGCTTGGGACTGGCCTAATGATGAATGGGGTTTACAAGTATTTCGTAATGATGTTGAAGCAATTAAAAATTGTGATTTGGTAGTTTCATTAACTTGGGGAAGATTACAAACTTCTGCTGGAACTACTTGGGAACAAGGATTTGCTTATGGTATAGGAAAGAAAGTTATACTTGTTGAAATGACTGACAATGTACAAAGTTTAATGGTAGCAAATGGAAGATATGCTACTATAAAAGGATTAGATGAATTAAAGTTATATGACTTTGATAATTTACCAGAATTAAGAACAAATACTGAACAAACATGATTTGCACATTTATTATTTTATTTTTAATTGTATTTAATTTAGGAATTAATGCAGCTAAACACGGACAACCAAAAGATGACACATATAACTTTTGGTATAATTTAATTGCTACCATTATTGTATTATTACTTTATTGGGGAGCTGGATTATTTGACAAGTTTGGATTATAATGAATGATTGGTACTGTCCAGACGATGCAATATGTCCAGATGAACCAACTTGTATGATATGTGGTAAGAAATGTGATATAACAGAAGTGGTTTGGACAGGTGATGATGAATCCTATGAAGGCTTTGAATTGTGGTGCTATTGTAAGCACTGTAAAACTGACACATTTCATAAACTGATTAAAAATGATTGACAATTTTTTAAACATAAATCACATATTCTTTAATCAAAAGGAAGAACTCCAAAGTGACTATTTTTATCATTTACAAATAATACAAAGAAAGAAAGACATTGAGGGGTTAGGTTGTAATAACATTCTTTTAAAAGCAATTATTATTGATGATGATCACCCATTAGACAAGTTTAAGGATGATATTATTGATATGTGTGAGCATTATAAAGCAAGAGCATACATAAATGTAGGACCAAAGTCTAAGAGAAAGGTTGCTACACAAATGCTCCAAGATTTAGCTCAGTGTTTTGCTAAGAATGATTTTAATTACACAAAAAGATTATGGAACACTGCAGCTGGAACTGTAAGTCCATTCTTAAAAAGATGGATAATTGATTGTGATATTACTGACGAGTTTACTATGGAAGATAGACAAAATGTAATTGACATAGTATATGAAAGTAGTCCAGTAGGGTATAAAATGATAGGAGTTGTTCCAACTCTTCATGGTTACCATGTTATTACAACTCCTTTTGATATAAGAAGATTAAAAGACGAATATCCTTTAATAGATATTCATAGGAATAATCCTACAGTACTTTATGTACCAGATAGTTTAATGAAATAAAGATAGTAAGTCACACGGGACGGAAGGGTGTCCTTGGACTGAGTAAGAGTCAAGGATAGTAATTAATGCTGCTTACTCCAGAGAGTTGAGTTTAGTGAGGGGTGTTCCTATCTTTAGTTTTGTCCTATGGTGTAATGGCTAGCACTAAACATTTTGGATGTTTCAGTCTAGGTTCGAATCCTAGTAGGACAACTAAACATTTAAAATTTAAACAATATGAATAACAACAGAGATTTATTTACAGTAATTTGTTGGCCAGAAGTACGACACTTTATGGTTGAACCTGATTTTAATGCAAATGCCATTCTCATTGACAATAAAGAAATGTATGATGAATATGGCAGTTCTGCTTATTTAGTTAGAATATCATGGTTAAATGAAAAATACAATAAACAATGAAATTAGTATCATTTGGAAACACTTTTCACGTTTATGGTAATGATGTTCATACTTATGACACTCTTCCAGCCGGTTATTATCGTATTGAGTACGATCAAATGACCGGCTATTCTATTAAGAAGATGGATCATGAGTTTGAAGTCAATGAGAAAGTGTATGGTGTAAATCAGGAGAAAGTTCGTAAGGTACTTAACTCTTACAAATTGTTTCAGAGAAATCTTGGAGTATTACTCTCTGGAAATAAAGGTATTGGCAAATCTATGTTTGCCAAATTACTTGCAATTGCTTGTGTAAAACAAGGATTACCAGTAATTTCAATTACTAATAATACTCCAGAATTAGCAACATTTCTTGAAGATTTAAATCAGGAAGCAATGTTCTTATTTGATGAATTTGATAAGACATTTGGATTCCGTGATACTGATAAGAATGTTGATGCTCAAAGTTCCCTCTTAACTTTATTTGATGGAACTACAGCTTTAAGTAAAAGATTATTTGTGGTAACTTGTAATGATTTGTATAATTTAAATGATTTCTTGGTTAACAGACCGGGACGTTTTCATTATCATTTCAGGTTCGATTACCCAAGTAGTGAAGAGATCCGCGAATATATGCAGGATAAATTAGATCAATCCCAGTGGAATCAAATTAACGAAATTATTGCATTTGCAGATAAGGTAAATCTTAATTATGATTGTCTTAGAAGTATTGCATTTGAGATGTCTACTGGTTTAAGCTTTGTAGAAGCAATTAGAGATTTAAATATTATAGCTGAAGATAGCTATAATGATTATGATGTAATAGCCTTATTTAATAACGGTGAAACCATCGTTGCCAAGAAACAAAGAATAAATATGTATGATGATGATTCATGTGATATTTATTTCTATGTTAATAATCATTGTTTATGTGATGTGGAGTTTAGTCCAAATTCTGAAGATTATCTTTCTAGAATTGGAGGAACTTATGTCATTAAAGACTTTGAAAGTATTAATTGGCACATTTCAGAACCAGATGATGAAGAAGCAAAGGAAAAATTACCTGATTGGGTTAAACAACTTCTTGTCTTTAAACATTCTGGTCTTAAAGAAATCTCTATTAAACGGTCTAAACAGAAAAGCCTTCACTACAATTTACACTCATTTTAATGTATTGTTATAAAGGCTAGTATTTCTTCGGAGGTACTAGCCTTATTTTTTTTATTATTATGGAAGATTACAAAAAGAAATATGAAGAAGCTCTTGAAAGAGTACGAATGATAAACTCTGGCAATGGTGTTGCATCTCCACCTGATTGGAGTATATGTGAAACTATCTTCCCTGAACTTAAAGAAAACGAGGATAAGAGATGGATAAATTGGTTGATTGGGCATTTGAAAGGATATATCAATCAAACAGATGACAAATACGCCGAAGTATGTAAAAAAGCTATTGCTTGGCTTGAAAAGAAAAGTAAACAGAAGCCTAAAATAATTTTTCTTAAATTCAGGATAGGTGATAAAGTAACAAATGGTAAGGACATTTACACAATTGATTCTATTGATAAAGATTGTTATTGGGTGAAAGAACATGATTGTATGACTATTCCATTTAAATATCAACACTATTGGAAACTTGTTGAACAGACTTCCACTAATAAAGTTGAATCAAAGTTTAAAGTTGGAGATTGGGTAGTATGGGATAATAAAATTTCCTGTCATGTCGATAATATTTATCAAGGTAAAGAATCTTTAATGTACACAATTACAGATACTCATAATATGACTCGTAGTTATAGTGTTAAAGGTTTCGATAACAATACCCATCTTTGGACTATCCAAGATGCAAAGGACGGTGATGTACTTACTAATGGAGATATGGTATTAATCTTTAAATGTTTTGAAGAGCCATCTTACAGACAACATATCATAGCTTATATTGGATTAGATACAAGTGGTAATATTCAGGTTACTAACGAATCTTGGATTCTTGGGTTAGATTGTGCAAAACCCGCCACCAAAGAACAGCGTGACATTCTAATTAAAGAAATGGCTGATGATGGGTATACTTTTGATTTTGAGAAGAAAGAATTGAAGAAACTTGAGCAGAAGTATGCAGATAAAGTTGAACCAGAGTTTGAGATTAAAAAAGGTAACTGGTATGTGTGTGATACTCCTCGATATAGAGATTTTATAGTAGGTGAAGCGTATTTTTGTCCTAAAAATGGAATGCTCAAACCTAATGAAAACGGAATGGCACGATATGTAGCAAAACATTGTTTCCATCTTTGGACTATCCAAGATGCAAAGGACGGTGATGTACTTGCTAATAAAAATGGTGCTATTTTTATAAATGCTGGTAGTCTTAAGGGAAGATTAACAATGGATTGTTATTGTTATCTTTCAGTTCAAAATGAGTTTTGTATAGAAGAACATAAAACAGGTAGTTGGTTTTATAAGGATGATATACATCCAGCCACCAAAGAGCAACGTGAACTCTTATTCCAAAAGATGAAAGAAGCAGGGTATGAGTGGTTGAGTGATAAGAAAGAATTGAAGAAGATTGAGCAGAATCTTGCTAAAAATAGTAGTAAAACTTCAGAAAATGTCATAGAAGAAATAGACATGTCCGAATATAATAAAGGTTTTGAATGTGGTAAACAACTAGTGTTAAAATATCCAGAAGATTTTAATTTGTGTGAAAAACCTGCTTCTGCTTGGAGTGAAGAGGATGAGAAACATTATCAAGGATGCCTAAATCTCATGAGACTTTCACTTGACACAAAGCCTTATCCGTATTATAATGACTACTTGTGGTTCAAATCCCTTAAAGAACGAGTACAGCCACAACCGAAGCATGAGTGGAGTGTAGAGGATGAAAATAGATTTAATAATCTTATTGATCTTGTAGAACATAGTGACGAAGGTAAAGGAACAAAAGAAGGCTTTGTTAAATTTATAAATAGGCTCAAATCTCTCAGACCTCAGTCTCATTGGAGGCCGAGTGAAGAAATGCTTGAAGCATTATACAGAGCTGTTCCTGAAAATGTAAAGGAAATATCTGAGGACGAAATGCTCTTGGGTAAGTTGTATCAAGGCTTAAAATACGGCAGAGTAATAGATAATAAGTAAGAATAAAGTTATGAAAGCAAACGAAGTACCAAAAAGCAAATTTGTTTATCCCGATAAACTCTATGCAAGATGCAAGGACAACAAGACACTTGATATTTCCTATGCACCGCAGACTTTGGAAGCAGTTGAGTACATCCGCACTGATGCTTTTATTGAGAAGGCTGAGGTATATCTAAAAGGAAGATTACTTAGGTATATAGATTTATGTGTACGTGGAGTCGGTATAAGCACAGACGAGTTTATTGAGAAATTCAAAAATTATATGAAAGGAAAATAAGGTATGACACAAGAAGAAATTATAAAATTTTTAAAGAATAATATGAAATTATCCTGGGAGCATCGCAACGGAGAATATTATATTGTTCTTAAAGTAGCTGGCGAGAAAATAACCGAACTGAATTTTGGTGAAGGGTATTAAACACTTTTTATTATGACGCAGGAAGAAAAAGACTTATTATTGAAAGACCTCTGTGCGAGGTTGCCGTATGATGTTAAGGTGGAGATTACATATTGGGCTTCATCTGAAGGTGCTGCTATTGATTCCACATTAGACCTTGATATCTTACAGGATTTTATTGACAGTGATGGTTCCACCGACATAGAGCCATATCTTCGCCCTATGTCTTCAATGACCGAGGAAGAAACATTGAGGTTTGAAGGATTTAAAATGAAGACCATTAATTCCATTAATGTACCGAATAATATTGGGTTAATTGATTGGCTCAACGCACATCATTTCGATTATCGTGGCTTAATTCCTATGGGTCTTGCATTGGAAGCACCTGAAGGAATGTATAAAATTGATTAACTATGACACAAATAGAACAAATCAAAGCTGAAATTGAAAAACGATTTAATGAATATTCAACTAGTATTCTTAAACATTATGATGCTTGTATAGAAGCAAAAGCATTAGAACTTGGTAAAATATTAACAATTATCAATTCTCTTCCCGAAGAGTTTGTAAATGAAGATTTAGAAAGAGCGTCAGAAGAGTTTGCAATACGACAGGGGATAGAGTTAAAGCCTTTTGCAAAGAAGTTCTTCAAGGCAGGTGCTAATTGGCAAAAAGAACAAGATAAAGAAACAATTGAACTTGCTGAAGATCATGCTATGCTTGCTGGTATGAATAAAATGTCAGAAATGATAAAAAATAAAATTGAGGAACGTCAAGAGTATCTTGAAGAACACAATTTTCATAGTATGGTTGAAGAGTATGATAATTTACTTTCAATGTTATGATACATTTTAAAGTATTTAAAAAATTACCAAGATATATATCTAAATATTTTCCAGTTTTATTTAATTCTTCTTCTGAATGTAATGAAGATGAATGTATTATAGTTATGTATGAAGATGTTTTACCAATTGGTTGTTGTTGTATAGAATCAGAAGATTCTATTATTGATAACAATGGTAATATTAAAATTAATCTTCATATACACAAGTTTGAAATTCGTCCAAGATATAGAGGAAAAGGGTATGGCAAACAAATGTTTAAACATATTACTAAATTTCCAATAAATAAAATTTCATTAGTATATCTTGATGAACCAGCATTATTATTCTGGAAAAGTTTAGGATTCTGTAAAGAATCTGAAGATAGTAGTAATTTATATAAAATATTACAAAAATGAAAGAAGTTAAAAAAGAAATTAAAAAGTATGAAACTGTTTATGTTTCTACTGATGGGCATGAGTTTGCTACCCAAGAAGAATGTAAAAGGTATGAACAAAGTGCTCTAGGAGTATTAATGGAAAAATACAAACCATTAATAATTAAAACATCTAATGAGTATGAATTATTTTCTGTTGGAGATGAAGATAATATTGTGGATATAGTAAAAATATCTGATGAATCTGAAGCAGATTTAATTAAACAAATCTATTTTCTTTATAATGCTTATGTTCTTAAAGATGATTATAAGTTAAGGAGAGAAGAAACATTAAATACAATTAATAACTCTCTAAAAGGTAGTGGTATTCTATTTATTGGTAGAGGTTGTTATGATGCTGATAATTTTTATATTATTAATTCTAAAGATGAAATGATAGATTCAATTAATTCTAATTGTGACCCTGAAGAAAATATTTACGATTAATATGGAAACGACACACATTTATTTAACAACACAACAAGCCATTGAGGATTCAAAAAAGAAAGATGGCTTGATTCCAAGCGATTTCCTTGCAACATTTCCAAATAATTTTGGAATAAATCTTTGTGCTGTAAAGGGATTTGACATTGAGAGAGTAGAAGATGGTCAACTTAAATCAATTACTGTAGATTTCTTACCAGTTCCAAAGAAACTTGATGAACCATATTTCTTTATTGTAGAAAGTGAGGCTTGGGATGAAGAGGCTCACATCATTAAATCAGAATTTGATCTTGATGATGAAGATGTTACCGAATTTCTCAATAATGGTGAACCTAAAGAAGATTGGACACATTATGAGATTTATGCTAAAATTCCTGTAAGTGAATTAAAAATATTCGCATGATGCGCTTTGCTAAAGATACTATAGTAATTACTGATCCTTGTTATATGAAAGAAAGCCATGCAGAAATGAAGGCTAGTACTTTATATGGGGATTGGAGTTGTATGGTTTATTCAGGAACTTTAGAAGAAGATACTCTACATCAAGAGTGGGATAAACACTATCTTGAAGCATGGGATGCTTGTAATAATCCTAATTTAACTCAAGAAGAAAAGGATAAAATAAACGAAGAGTTTAAAGCATTTGCAAAAGATTGGAGAGAGAATAAAATTCTTGGAACATTCTGTGCAGATGGTGGAGAAGTTGCTGTCTTCTTATGGCACAGACTAACTGAAAAAGATCAAGATTGGGTTAGAAAACATCCTTGGTGTGCCACTATTATTGAAGATTTTACAGGAACAGTAGAATTTTATGATAGTGATTCAAAAACTAGACACGTAATTGGTAAAGGTAATAAACCTTTCTTTAGTGTACAATCCGGATTCTAATTTTCTCACGACAATGAAAACTCTAGTATTTTCCCTTGATTATATTATGGGACGTTTAAGTTGTGGTCATATGGAAGTTACTTTAGATGATGAAGCATATGAAAGATTTTTAAATGCTAAGTCTGATAAAGAAAAAAGAGAAATTATTGATGAATTTGATCCTGTAGTATTAGCTGATGATTATGATATAGATGATTATAGTGAACCAGATTTCAAAAATTATTCAGTATGTTAGATAAAAAAGAATTAGAAAAATTTCTTGAAGAAACTGCTAAAGTTGAACATTCTATTAAAAGTGCTTTAGGTAGAATAAACAAAACCATTCAAAATGTAGACAATTTCATTGCAAATTTTAAATTAGAATATAATGAATGACTATGTAATTTATACTGATGGTGCTTATTCATCTTCCAGAAAACAAGGTGGAAGTGCTTTTGTTATTCTTAAAGATGGTAAAAAAGTAATGGAATGGTCAAAATGTTGGAAAGGTGGTACTAATAACACAGCAGAAATATTTGCTATATTTGCAGCACTTTCTACATTTAAAAAACCTGTTAATTCTATTACTATTTATTCTGATTCTCAATATTGTTTAGGGTGTATATTTAATGGCTGGACTCGAAAAGCTAATGTTAAAATTTGGAAGAAATTTGATGAAATGTTTGCTAAAGTAAAAGAATTATGTCCAAATATTAATGGAATTCATATAAATGGTCATAGTAAAGAAAAGAATGAACATACTCAATACAATAATTGGGTAGATAAATTAGCTGTTGAAGCATCACATGAAGAATGAGTACATTAATTTTAATATTTTTCTTTATTCTTGTAACATTGTCTCTAATTCAAGTATTAGAAATATCTATTGATAACTT
>Ga0310690_10001158_pt1 | contig 48852 bp, 45 predicted proteins | sample AusTroGonzalo_MG_2_FD_207661 | JGI IMG/M metagenome (GOLD analysis project Ga0310690, IMG submission 207661) | Bovine rumen microbial communities from tropical cattle in Woodstock, Queensland, Australia - Gonzalo_04 (v2) (version 2) | ecosystem: Host-associated > Mammals > Digestive system >... | reverse complement strand
ATCACAAAGTCCAGTTCCGGGATAAAATCCGGACTCTTCCGGTATTGGTTCAAGACATAATGTTCCGTGCATCCCGGACGATATACATTCCAAAAAGACTCGCGTGTGAGGTTCTCAACTTCACGGTTATCGGCAGGGGTTTCAAGTCTGATATTCATGATGACAAATATACTAAGAATTTACATTCTGGCCCTGCTGTCAGCTCCTGCACCGGTGCCGCGGTACTTGCTCTGGGCTGTGTTGAAGTTGTAGCGGACGGATAGTTTCACCTTCTGTGTGTCCATCATGTTTGTCTGCATGATGGTATGACTGCCGAAATCGGAATTGACATTGAAATGTGCAGTACGTGTAAGGTCCTCTCCTTCAAGGCGCAGTACTAGCGAGCCGTCACGAAGCAGACTCTTCTGCACGGCTGCCGTGAGGTTAATGTTCCAGTTGCTCATATAAAGGTTCCGGGAGTATCCGGGGCTCATAAACACTCCTCCCAGTTCAAACTGCCATCCCCCCTTCACGGTGAAGGTATTGAAAAGCTGGGCAAAGAAGATGGGTTTATCGTTGAATGTAGTTACGCGAATGCCGGATGCTTCACGGGGATCCGGGGCATTTATCGTGAACCACTGAGGAAGGATACCCAATGTATAATTGATATTCCAGGGGCCCACGGTAGGGGTCAGGTTCACATAGGCGGCCATCATGCGGAAAGGCGTTTCAATATTACGGGGCTTCACCAGCACTACGCCATCGGCACCGTAAGGAGCCGACCAGGTGACGATGGCATCGTTTGTTCTGGAATAGTTTACCATTACAGTGACGAACTTCCACACCGCGGTAAGGCCGATATTATGGGATAACTCCGGTTGCAACTGGGAATTGCCGCTCTGCCAGATATATCGGCTGTTATAGCGTATTGCACTCGACAGATTCCCATAATGAGGCCTGCTGGTTTTGGTGCTGTAATTCAGCATCACCTGGACTGGGTTCTGCGTTTTCTCTCCGATAACCCCCGCATAGGAAACGTTGGGGAACCAGTTGCCATAGTTACGGGAAAGATTGTTTGCCGGGGTTACGGCATCTTCATACGCGTAGAGCACGTATTCATAACGCACTCCGGCACCGAACTGGCCGACACCGGGTATGTAGCAAGAGTAAGAAGTGAAACCGGCAATATTATCCTCTTTAATAGACGCTTCCGAGGCAGGGATACCGATACCATCCACTTTATAATTGTCTGTGCGGCGTGAGAAAGTCTCTTCGGTCCCCACCTGCAGCTTGCCTTTCCAGACGGGATAAGAAAGCACCGCCTTGGCAGCGTACATCCGTCCCGTGTTGTTGCTGGCGCTCCGGATAGCTGCGTCGTGTGTCATTTCGCTCTCTTCGCTCGATACTGACTTGGAACTGTCGTCCGTGCCATAGTAGTCCAGGTTTATGTCGATGCCCAGTTTACCTGCGACGAGGCCGTTGTAATAGATGTTGGCGCCCAGGTTGTAAGGTATCCACTCCCCCATCGTATCATCCGAGACCGTGGAGAGCTTATCTACCAGCGTTTTGTTTTCAAATACGTTGTCGTTCACCTCCGTATGCACGCTGTAGGTCAGGTGCCGGCCCCATTCCACCTTACCGCCCAGGAAGTGATTGTCGGCCATCTGCCAGTTCACGCCGGCGTTGCCATAGAGGGAACTGCCGATGTATTCGTTCAGGAGCGTCCCTTTGTTCTCGAAAAGCCAATCGGCGCCATCGGCCTTTATGCCGAAGGTCTGTTTCTCCAGGTAGCTTTCCTGGCGGGAAGTATTTCTGGCATAATTGATTCCGCCGAAGAAGTCCAGGCCTCCGGTGCGGTAGTTCACATTGAGCGCGGCGAAGGGATCATTTCCCTTATTCCAACGCAGGGACTGCGCATCGGAAGCATTCAGGTTGAATCCGAATCCGTCACCTTTCCGCTTGATGGTCCTTATTCGCACTACCGCCTGTACCGTGGCATCATACTGCGCTCCCGGATTGGTTATTACTTCGACGCTCTGGATCTCATTGCTTTGCAGGCGGTCCAGTTCGGAAGCATCGGTCACACGGCGTCCGTTGATGTACACCATCGGTGAGCCCTTGCCGATGACCTCCAGCCCGTTCTGCCCCTTGATGAGCCCGGGCGTCTTGGAAAGCACGTCATTGGCAGATCCGGCATTCTCCAATACGGACCCCCGCACGTTGGTTTGCAGGCCCTCCCCCGTGAGTTTTGTCTTGGGCATGACGGCGCTCGCCACGGCCCCCTCCAGCATCTGCGTATCACCGGACAGGGTAATCACTGCACCGTCAACGGGAGCCAGATACACCGTCCTGTAGCCCAGCATGGCCACCATCATGATGCCGTCCGGCTCGTTGGTTACAATATTGAATGTGCCGTCTTCCTGCGTCACCACGCCGCATACTACGGTAGAGTCGGTCTTGGAAAGCACGGCCACGTTGGCATAAGCCACAGGCTCGCCTTTCTCATCCACAACCTTTCCCTTCCAGTCGCCCTTGGCCAGAGCGGGAATCGCAGCTACTGCGAGCATTAACAATACAATCAGTCGTTTCATCGTTTGTCCATATTTTTACGGCTGCAAAGTTAGTGTATCTAACGTTCCGAAATAAAAAACAATATGGACAATAATGTGGACAATTGGGGATTATTCTTGAAAACTGATTGGACATTCCGCCCCGAATGCTTACTTTTGTGCCGAATTGATACGGAACATCGAACATGGCAAGACCGGTTACTGTCACAAAGGAAAAAATCCTTTCCGCGGCCCTTGATTTGGTGCGCGCGGGAGGCCTTGCGTCACTTACAGCCCGCAACCTGTGTACTTCACTGGGGTGCGGGGCCAACGCAATCTTCTCCTCCTTCGGATCCATTCAGGGTGTCCGTGATGCCGTCCGGGAGGAAGCCCGGAAACTGTATAAGAAGCGGGTGGGAGACGGCTTTACGCTCAATCCTCCTTTCAAAGGCTTTGGCATCGCCTTTATCTGGTTCGCCATGGACGAGCCGCATCTATTCTCCATGATTATGGAATCGCAGGCGCAACCGGCTTCCTACAAGGAATACATTGATTCCCACGTAGGTTTCAAGGCGGAGTGCCTTTCTGCGATAGCGGGCACCTTCGGTCTGCACGGCAAAGACGCAGAAACGCTTTATTATCAACTCATTCTGGTGGCTCTGGGCCTCGCATCGACCTGCACCGGCGGAAAAAGCCCGCTCACCATCCCGCAAGCCAGCGAAATTCTCGGCAAAAATGTCAGGGCCTTCCTGATGGTTATCCACGCCGGAAACGACGAACGGGAAGGGTTTGTTCCTAACGCCGGCGGAGGTCCTGGCGGTGAAGTCGATTCCTATGTGTTGTTGCAAGCGCTTGTCGGGCAGAATCACCTGCTTCAACAGCTCCGTACCAAGCCCCGCTATATCCTGGATGAAGAATGGACCGAATTGGAACGGATGCTCCGGAATTCATGCGACCTTACGCCCGAATCTCTCCGGGAAACGCATCACGATCTGACGAAGGGCGATATCCGCACCTATATCCTCTCGCACCTGCAATTCTCCGTTTCCGAGCAGGCCGTTCTGCTGGGAATCTCCCCCGCCTCCGTCACGAAAGCGCGTCAGCGGCTCAAAGCCAAACTGTTACCTTGAGTCAGTTTCAGCCTTTTCGAATTCGCCCCATTGTATAGTGTAAATTCCGATTTATCGAATATAAATATAAATATTTATGCCGATATGGCCTTCGGGCCGATATGTAAAGCGGTCGTTCCGCGACAAATCACTATCTTTGCATTGATATGGCGCTGCAAACAGTACACCCGAAAGCTCACTGGAGTCCGGAAGAAATAGTTTTGCCTCTTAACCTATTGAAGATCAATAATTGAACTAACAAATCCATAAAGAACTGAAAATGAAAAGAATAGCTATCATCACAGGCGCATCTAGCGGAATGGGCCGCAGGTTTGCGCTAACTGCGGCCATGCACGTCGCATACGACGAATTATGGGTCATTGCCCGCAGGGAAGACCGTCTCGAAGCGCTTTCGCAGGAGCTGGCCGGGCAGACCGTCCGGCGAATACCCATGGACCTCACCGACGGGGAGGCTCTGGAGAGGTTCACACACACCCTGGCCGCCGAGAATCCCGAGATCGTCCTGCTGGTGAACGCCGCCGGATTCGGCAAGTTCCAGGCGGTCGATGACGTCCCCCGCAAGACAGCCGACAGCATGCTGGCGCTCAACTGCTCCGCACTGATGGACATGTGCTACATCTGCCGTCCATACATGAAAGCCGGCAGCCGGGTGCTAAACATCGCATCCGTCGCAGCCTTCCAACCGGTCCCGTATATCACAGAGTACGCCGCCACCAAGGCGTTCGTGCTGAGTTTCAGCCGTGGCCTCTGGAAAGAACTCAGGCCAAAGGGCATCACAGTCACCGCCCTTTGCCCTTACTGGACAAAGACAGAATTCTTTGACGTGGCTAACAACCAGACGGAGAAAGACCGCATCACGTATTTCAACGCGATGTACGATCCAGTGGACGTAGTGAACCGCGGTTGGAGAGACCTTCTGAAAGGGCGCGACCTCAGCACTTTCGGATTTATCGCCAGGGTGCAGATTCTCCTCGTCAAAATTCTCCCTCACCGCCTTGTGATGAAGGTCTGGTGCGGACAGCAGAAAATTGCCTGAATAAAGCCGCCACGACGGCAATAGAAATCATTGACCAGGGCATTCGGCAAATGCCTCATATCACTTCAATGTAGAAACTCACCGGCCGGAAGCCGTCGTTGCAACTGATCATGGCGCTCTTCGGATTCTTCATCCATCCGTCATAGAAGTTGCCCTCGCCACGTGCCAGCGCCTCTACGAATTCCCGCATGGAGCTCCAGGCCGAAGGGCACATCCCTTCGGGACACTGCCCGTCAACAGAAATCCACTCCTGCCCCTCCAGCACATCGCAGGCGTGCTGGATAGGGTTCTCATATTTCGCCATCAAATCCGGATACGAGGTTTTCCTGACGGCTGTGATTCTGATTTTCATTTGAAATCAATCGCTGTAATTGTGGTCGATGACTATGCTCACCTGGAGGTCCGGCACCAGGGCCTGGATCTCTTCCGCCAACTGCTTGTAGAGGGCGGCATCATCGTGGCATGAGATGTCCGGCACAACATCCACGGAAAGCATCCGGTCAGCCTCCGAATAGTAGAATCCGTGGATCTGGACAAGCTCCTTGTGGGCGGACAGGGCCTTAGTCACCTTGGACTGAAGGTCTGCGCGCTGGTTCTCTCCGGTGGCCACGGCATATACACCCACGGTCATGATAATTCCGTGCTTCTCATACATCAATATGGAAATCCGGCGTGTCAGGCCGTGAATTTCATACGCCGACATAGTATCCAGGACGCTTATGTGAAGAGAGCCGATCATCACGTCCGGGCCATAGTTGTGGAGGATGATGTCGAATACGCCTCGAACGCCATCGACGGCCATGACCTCCTGCTTGATCTCCCTGATTAGTTCCGGAGACACCCGGGCTCCCAGCAGTTCATTGACAGGAGAGGCCAGCATCTCGATACCGGCTTTAATGATGACCACAGAAATCAATGCGCCCAGGATGCTGTCGAGGGAGAAGCCCCATATCAGCATCACTCCTGCCGACATCAGCGTGGCTGTAGTGATAATAGCATCGAACAGTGCGTCCGCCCCGGAGGCGATCAGGGCGTCACTTTTCAGCTGCTTGCCCTTCTGCTTCACATACCACCCAAGTGCCAGCTTGACGACAATGGCCACGATGATAACGATAAGCGTCGTGGTCGTATAGCTCGGCTCCGTAGGCTCTATGATTTTCTTCACCGACTCGATGAGCGACGTAACGCCTGCCGACAGCACGATTACTGCAATGATGATAGCGCTGAAGTATTCTATGCGCCCGAAGCCGAAAGGATGCTCCCTGTCCGCAGGACGCTGCGACAGTTTGGTGCCGATAATGGTGATGACGCTCGACAAGGCATCACTCAGGTTGTTCACAGCGTCCATCACGATGGCCACACTGCTTGCGATGATACCTACGACAGCCTTGAACGCCGCCAGCATCACATTTGCGACAATTCCGATAACGCTTGTCCTTATTATTTGAGAACTACGGTCCATAGGAAAGTGTTATTGCATATTCTTGTTCACCTCGTCAACAAATTGGGCGCAGTGCTCGATCATCTCGTCCATCGTGCATTCCTGCAGGAACTTGCCGCCCTGGTAGCAGTACTGGCAGTAATCGAAATTGATACTGCTATCTGCATTGGTTCCGCAGTCCTCCTTGTGGGACGATACACATTCCAAAATGCCTCACGGGTGAGGTTTTCCACCTCACGATAATCGGCAGGGGTTTCAAGCCTAATTCTCATTTATATGTATTTATCTATTAATTTCCAGTCTCAGGACCCTCATGGGACGGTCGGAACCGGCAAGGGATTCATCGATACAGGTTTCGCCGGTGGGCACGAAACCGCATTTCTCCATTACCCGGCCACTGGCGGGATTATCAAAGAAGTGACTGCTGATCAATGACTTAATGTCCGTTGTCCGGCGGATATTGTCAATCATCAGTTGCAGAGCCTCCGTGCAGATGCCACGGTTCCAATAGGGCTTCCCCACCCAATAGCCCACCAGCGGCTCGCCTTCGCGAGACGGGAGATTGTTTCCCTCACAAGGCAGATAGCCCATTGCGCCGATAGCTTCGCCCGACTCCTTGAGTTCAATGGCCCAAGTGGTGTCGTTATGAAAAACCGTCCGAATCACTTCCAGGCTATCCTCTACGGATTTATGCGGCGGCCAGCCTGCACGCGGCCCCACATCCGGGTCGGAAGCGTACTTAAAAAGCGCCTCCGCATCCGATTCGCGCCAAGGACGCAGTCGTATTCTGCTGGTCATGATGACAAAGTTAACCATTTTTAATTATATGTCCTTCTCCCCTGTCTTTACCCGGCCTGCAAAAAAAATTCAAAAAAAATTGGTTTATATTGTAAACTTGTTTATATTTGCATCGGGATTAAGGCAGACTGCGCAGCTGCACTTAAGCTCAAAAACTTGTTAAATAACTGATACAATGGAACAGAACAACGAAATGACGGCTCAGCAGAGCCTGCAAATCATCAGCGAGACCTTCAACAAAAGCAGGAAGGACATCCTAAGCAACAGCGCCAAGTATTTCATGCTTTGGGGTGCGTTGCTCACCGTCACCTCCCTTGTCATCTATCTGTTATGGCATTTCACAGGCAAACCGCAATGGAACTTCCTCTGGTTCGCCATGCCTGCCATCGGCTATCCCGTCGCCGCTTTAATGGGCAAGTACAAAAAGGCTGTGCCTCAGAATGAGGTGAGCAAGATGCTCAGCGGCGTATGGGGCGTCTTCGGCGCATTCGCCATCACCCTCAGCGCCGTTGCAGTCTTTCTGGTCCCCATGCACGTGACGCTCATCATCGTCATCACCATGGGACTGGCCGAATGCATGTCCGGCGTCCTGCTGAAAAACTGGCCTGTCATCATCGGCGGCTTCCTTCTGGGTGTGGGCGGCGCCGTTTTCGCCATGCTGGTAATGGGCGACGCACAGCTGCTGATCTTCACGCTTGGCGGCGTCCTGCTGCTCGTGACCGGATTCATCATGAAACTTCAGTACAGGTAGCCTATGTTTCCCAAGTTAGACCCGCTCCTTCATTCCGAACTCCGGCTTGCGGTAATGTCCATCCTTGCCGGAGTGGATGAAGCCGACTTCACCTTCCTCAAGAAGCAGACGGGGGCCACGTCGGGGAACCTCAGCGTTCAGATAGACAAACTCACCGCCGCCGGCTACATAACGGTGGAAAAAGGCTTCAAAGGCAAGATGCCACGCACTACCTGCAAGATGACTCCGGCAGGCCAGGAAGCTTTCAACCAATATGTTGAAGCGCTGAAAGAATACCTTTCTGCAAGCAACTGACCGAATCGGAACAGACCTGTTGCGAATCGCAACTAACCCATTACAACGTCGAGCACCATCATAAGGGCGAAGCCGAGGGCAAAGCCGATGGTGCCGACGTTGGAGTGCGAACCCTGGGAATAATCCGGGACCAGCTCCTCCACCACTACGTAAAGCATAGCGCCGGCGGCGAAGGCCAGCATGAACGGCATAATGCCGAGGATTGATGTCGCAAGCAGAAGCACCAGCGCGCCGCCGACAGGCTCCACGATTCCGCTCAGGGCGCCGATTCCGAAGGCTTTCAGGCGGGAGTTCCCCTCCGCCCTCAGAGGCATAGAAATAATAGCCCCCTCCGGGACGTTCTGGATAGCGATACCAAGCGACAGCGCCAACGCCCCTGCCATATTGAAATCGGCCGTAAGAGCGCCTGCAATAGCGACGCCGACGGCCATTCCCTCCGGGAAATTGTGGATGGTGACGGCCAGCGCAAGTTTAGCCGTACGCGACAGGCGGCTCGGCGGGCCTTCCGTACTGCCGGCCGGATGGATATGCGGAGTGATATAGTCGATCAGCAGCAGGAAGGCGAAACCCGCCAGCAGACCGATTACAGGCGGCACGACAGCTGCCGCGCCCTCCCCCATCTCGATAGCCGGAATGATCAGCGACCACACGGAAGCTGCCACCATGACGCCGGAGGCAAACCCCAGAAGCACCTTCTGAAGCATCTCCGGCATATCCCGCTTCATAAAGAACACGAAGGCCGATCCCAGGGCGGTCCCCAGGAACGGAATCATCAGTGCAGTAAATACCGGAGTCATTTTACTTTATAACATCTCTTCGATGTCCTTCTCGAAGGAGACGGGTTCTGCCACGGGCGCGAAACGCTTGACGACGGTGCCGTCCCGGTTGATCAGAAATTTAGTGAAGTTCCAGAGGATGTCGCTGTCCTTCTTTGCAGTCTTGCTCAGGCCCTTCAGCATCGTGCGGGTAGCCTTACCCTTCAGGCCCTTATACTCCTCCGACTGGGCTACGGACTTGAGGTAAGTGTAAACCGGATGCTCGTTCTCGCCGTTGACTTCGATTTTAGCCATCAGCGGGAAGGTCACACCGTGGTTGATGCGGCAGAACTCCGCAATCTCCTCGTCGGAGCCGGGCTCCTGATGGGCAAACTGGTCGCAGGGAAATCCCACGATGGCCAGTCCCCTGTCCTTATACTTCTGATACAGGGCCTCCAAGCCGTCGTACTGAGGAGTAAAACCGCACTTGGACGCAGTATTAACGATCAAAAGCACCTTACCTTCGAACTGCGCGAAGTCAAATTCAACGCCCTTGTTGTTCAGGGCCTTAAAGTCATAAATCTTATTCATATCATTCTTTACCTTTCTTGATTTTCCGAATCTCCGAATACATTGCGTAGAACTGCAGAACCTGCGAGATCCATCCCGCCAACGCTGCGATTCTCAACAGTTTACTGTCCCCCACAACCGGCACGAAAACGAGCGCGGCAAACACAATAGCCAACACAGCCGAGAGGATCAACAGTATCCTGCAACGTTTCAATCTGTCCATACAATTCCGATTAGTCGATTACAAATATAAGCCTTTTTGTAAATTCCCGAAATAATCTTACCTTTGTATCGGATTCGTCACGGGGAATTCGGGCAGAAGGGATGACAACCCTCTCAAAGCAATTTGATGCGAGCCCCAGAAAGTCGCTGCCTAGGCGGCTTTTATTTTGGGGTTTTAAAAGAAAGCCTTACTTTTGCACCACTAATCGACAGTTCTTACAATTAGAGATAATAAGCCCTTCAGGCGCGTCGCAAGACTGCATACTTGAGGGGCGTTCTTTATTAATCTGTCTGCCCCGCCACTTGGGGTATAATGGACATTTTCGGTTGGTAGAACCGCATATAAGCATTTGATATAATGATGATTATATCTACTTTATTGGAACGCGTTCCAATAAAGTAGTGATATGACAAAAATAAGGCGTCGCCAAAGATGTCCCAGATGTGGATCGCTGGACATCATCAGATGGGGTATTCGCTCTGAGCATCAAAGGTATAGATGTAGCAATTGCGGTTCATTGTTCGTTGTTCACCATGAGTATGTGAGCGATAGAAATCGTTTCGTTTGGTTCCGTAAATGGGTGCTTGGCAAACAGACCCTCACAGACATATCAGCAGCGAGTGGATATAGCGAACGACAGCTTCGCCGTTGGTTCGATGAATATCTTTATAAAGCTCCTGATTGGGTTATACAGCGGCGAAAAAGAGCTCATATACTGATAGATGGAACATGGTTGGACAAGGACCATTGTCTTATCATTTATCGGGATCATGACAGTAAATCCACTCTCTTTTATCGCTTCTCTAAGGATGAGAATGAGTATGAAATCATAAAAGATCTTCAAGTCTTTAAACAACTGAAATTAAACATAGAGAGTTTTACCACCGATGGCGCAGAGCCCATAATCAGGGCTATCAAATATGCATATCCCTATAAAGTGCGACAACGCTGTATCGTTCACATAGAGCGAGAATGTCTGACGTGGCTCACCCAGCATCCCAAAATGGCAGCCGGCATCACTCTCCGGCGCCTGGTATGTCAGATAAGTCACATCAAAACAAATAATGATAAACTCTTCTGGTTGATGCAGTTAAACAAGTGGTATGAGGACTATGGCGAGTTCCTCAATGAAAAAACTGTCAACAAGGAAACGGGGGAAATCACCTATACTCATGACAGTGTGAGGCGTGCTTATATTCACATACATCGCGCGCAGAAGAATATGTTCAAGTATATTGAGTTCCCAGGTGTTCCCAACAATACCAATGGACTTGAATCATTCTTTGGCCACCTAAAAGACAATCTCAGAATACACAGAGGTATGTCTATAGAGCACAGGGAGAACTTTATCAAATGGTATCTCTTCTTTGCCAACGAAAAGAAGAAATCGGAGGGGTGACGCCGCCGGAATAAAGCACCTCCGGCGGCTACGGCTCGCCGCTGCGGGGGGCTCTGCTAAATGGCCCTCCTCGCGGCGGCCGTCACCAACCACTTTTGTCCGAGTTACCAACCGTTTTTGTCCACATTACCCCACTTGGGCGTTGTAGTTTACTCCCCTTGTCATTCTGAGCGTCAGCGAAGAATCTGCCGCCTAAACCAAGTAACGGGGTGGGGCAGTTTCGATTCTAACCTCAAAAACGTATCTTTGCATCAATCAAAGCCATTCATGATGAACGAAAATCTAGCTGACATTCACTATTCACCTATTTGGAACTACAAGTATGCCCACTGGTTTGAAGAGTTACAGTACAATGGGAATACGCTCTCCGATGAAGAACGGAAAAAATTCGTGTCAGTGATTGACGAAATGATAGCACAGCACTCTGAGGGGCTGCCGCTCATTCACGAAACCTTGGAGAGCACAAAAAACCAGCATAATGAATACAACAAAATCGAGCACACCGTTGTTTCTGTTATGCTTTTCGTCCTGTTAACTATGATTGACAGCATGGTAGCCAGCAAATACTTCATCCTGGCTGATAGTGATTACGATAGGCGCTTCATGCGGGGTAAGTTGATGGTCATCCTCAACGAGGGCTTCAAACGCCTCTATGGCTTTGATGAGAAGACCAACAAGAAGTCTGAATGGGATCGTCTCTTGCCGTTGATGGGGCGCTTCCCGGAAGTTATCAATCGTCAGTACCAGGAATTGACATACCATCTGGAAAAGCACGCCAAGTCTTCCTCTTGGTGGAAGGAGGAACGCAATCTAGAGACGCACATGGATTCAGAGAAACTGTATGATTCCCGACAGAAAGAAATCATGGAAAGCAAAGTAATGATGGATTCCATGAAACTTTTCAATACCTTACTAGCTGTAGATCACTTCTTGACTAATGTCCACGCCTGTCTTTTCAATGCCATTGCATGGAAATACAACCGTGGGGAAATCAAAGAGTGATAGCCGACATTTATTCTGACAACATATTGTCAATTTCTCGCGGATGGTTCAATTTGTTTGACTATCCGCTACTTCGTTACATAAAAATAATTACATTTGTATGGTACAGCAAAAATCATAAAAACATTTAATGTCAAAAAAAGGCACAGTTCAGTCGATAGACTCCGTGTCAGACCTTTTCAATTTTTTGTTTGAGGCCTGTAATATCCTGCGCGGTCCTGTCTCACAGGATAATTTCAAGGATTATATCACGCCAATCTTATATTACAAGCGCATCAGCGACGTTTACGATGAAGAAACCGAGGCCGCTCTGGAGGAAAGCGGTGGCGATAAAGAATACGCATCTCTCCCGGAACAGCATCGCTTCGTAATTCCGGAAGGTTGTAGTTGGAACGACATCCGCGAGCGCTCCGAAAATCTTGGTGCCGCCATTGTTGGTGCCATGCGCAAAATAGAGTTGGCGAATCCGGATACTCTTTACGGCGTTCTCAGCACTTTCTCTGCGCAGAAATGGACCGATAAGAAGAATCTCTCCGACGGCAAAATCCGTGACCTTATTGAGCATCTTTCCACCAGACGCCTGGGCAACAAAGACTACCCGGCCGACTTGATGGGAGATGCCTACGAAATCCTCCTGAAGAGATTCGCGGATGACAGCAAAGCGAAGGCCGGCGAATTCTATACCCCGCGTCCGGTAGTCTCTCTTCTGGTGCGGATCCTTGACCCTCAGCCGGGCGAAACCGTATATGACCCCGCTTGCGGTTCCGGAGGTATGCTCATCGAGGCCGTGCATCACATGCATCACGACAATCTCTGCTGCGGGAGCATCTTTGGACAGGAAAAGAACGTGGTCAACGCGGCTATTGCCAAGATGAACCTCTTCCTCCATGGTGCTTCGGACTTCAACATCATGCAGGGAGACACGCTGCGTAATCCGAAGATCCTTTCCAACGGAGGGCTTGCCACCTTTGACTGCGTGATCGCAAATCCTCCGTTCTCTCTTAAGAAATGGGGAGCCACGGAGTGGTCCAACGACAAATATGGGCGCAACATCTGGGGTACACCTTCAGATTCTTGCGGCGACTTCGCCTGGATTCAGCATATGATTGCATCTATGGCCCGTGGCAACAGCCGCATGGCCGTTGTGATGCCTCAGGGCGTTTTGTTCCGTGATGACGAAAAGAGCATCCGTGAGAAACTCATCAAATCCGATCTGGTTGAGGCAGTTGTCACACTGGGTGATAAACTTTTCTATGGCACCGGCCTTTCACCGTGCTTCCTCATCCTTAGACGCCTCAAAACGGCAGAGCACTCTTCCCGTATCCTAATGGTCGACGGTTCAAAGATTTTAACTGCACGTCGTGCTCAGAATATTCTCACTCCGGAGGACGTTGACCGTCTGTATGAATTGTACACCGGTTACCAGGATCTCGAAGATTTCTCAAAGGTTGTATCCATCCAGGATATTGAAGCCAAGGACTGGAACCTTTCCCCGAACCGGTACATCTCTTATCATAAAGAAGATGTCCGGCCGTATTCCGAAGTTTTACAAGAATTTAAGGATGCTCTCAAGGCAGTTCAAGATGCCGAGGCTGCGTTCAGAATCGCAATAAACAGGTAGAGATATGGCTTACAACACAAGATCACTGGTTGCAGGATACCGCATCCCCGGCGAGCCAATCTCCCTGGATGAGATGAAAACCTTCCTTTGGGGCGCAGCGACACGCCTCCGTGGCCAGATTGACGCCGCCGGATACAAAGAGTACATCTTCCCGCTTCTGTTCTTCAAGCGCATCAGCGATGTTTTTGATGAGCAATATAAGGGTTTCCTGATGGAAGGTGGTGCAGAATACGCCGGTATGCAGGCGGAAGAGCTTGCAATCAAAATTCCTCTTGGCGCTCACTGGGGCGATGTACGAGAAGTCACTGAAAACGTCGGCCAGAAGCTCGTAGAAGCATTCATTGCCATTGAACAGGCGAATCCTGGGTTGGAAATCGATGGCCGGGTAGTCGGCGGGTTGGAAGGCATCTTTGGCCCCAAGGACGGCTGGACCAACAAGTCTAAGATGCCGGATAGCATCATTACTTCTTTGATTGAGGACTTCTCCAGATACAATCTCTCGATTGAGTCATGCCCAGCTGATGAGATGGGCCAGGCTTACGAATACCTGGTTGGAAAATTCGCGGATGATGCCGGCAACACAGCTCAGGAATTCTACACAAACCGGACAGTCGTCACGTTGATGGCTGAAATCCTTCAACCGAAGCCTGACGAGAGCATCTATGACCCGACTTGCGGGTCTGGAGGCATGCTTATCAAGTGCCTCAACTACCTTCGCGACAAAGGTCAGCCTTGGCAGGGCGTTAAAGTGTTTGGTCAAGAGATAAATGCTCTTACTGCTTCCATCGCCAGAATGAACTTGTACCTCAACGGTGTTGAGGATTTCTCGATAGTAAGAGAAGATACACTTGCGCATCCGGCTTTTGTAGACGGTAGCCGTCTTCGCAAGTTCGACATTGTTCTGGCAAATCCGCCATATTCCATCAAGCAATGGAACCGTGATGCTTTCGCACACGACTATTGGGGCCGTAATATGTTTGGGACACCACCACAGGGCCGTGCTGACTATGCTTTTATTCAGCACATAATTGCTTCAATGGATGAGAAGACAGGTCGTTGTGCTATTCTACTACCTCATGGAATCCTTGGACGTTTGGAAGAACAGGAAATAAGAGAAGGCCTTCTTGAAACAGACCTTGTTGATTGCGTGATAGGCATAGGTAAGAATTTGTTCTACAATTCACCGATGGAGGCATGTATCGTTATTTGTCGCTCAAAGAAACCAGCCTCAAGTAAGGATAATATACTCTTTATCAATGCAAAACATTTAGTAACACGAAAGAATGCCGAGAGTTATCTTGAGCCCGAGCATATTGCTGAAATCGCAGCTTGCTACCATGAGCGCAAAGAGATACCCGGTTTTTCGAAAATCGCCACAAGAGATGAAGTCAAAGCCAACAAATGTTATCTAAGCATTGGTTTATATGTGGAACGGCAAGGTGACGATTCATGGGCTTCTATTGATAATCTGGTGCAAGATTGGGATGAAACCGCCGTGTCTGCCGCTAACGAATTTAGCATTCTTACAAACCTAATTCAACAGTAGTATGATTGTTAGATTTGAAGATGTTATCACCCGTGTTACCGGGAATGTAGATCGCTATAACACCGACCTGGAATACTACGTCGGAGGCGATCAATATGATAGTTCTGCTTTGACAATTGAACGAAAGGGCAATCTGAAAAAGGATGTTGATATACTTGGATTCAAATTTCATTTTCCTTTTAAGAGTGGGGATGTCCTTCTAATGGCGAGGAATCCTCATCTAAGAAAAGCAGGGCAAGTATTCTTCGATGGTCTTTGTTCAGACGCAAGTTATATCCTCAGAACATTGGATTCGAATGTGTTGCTTCAGGATTTCATTCCAATACTTCTTCAACGCGACCATTTCTGGGATTTCTTCGAATCTCATAAGACAGGTGGTATTACATTCCTGATGAATTGGGGAATGCTCAAGACCTATGAATTCGATTTGCCTCCGATTGATAAACAGCGAGAGATAATGGAGAAAGTTTGGGCCGCATATCGTCTCAAACAATCTTATCAGAAGCTAATCGAGGCTACAGACGAGTTGGTGAAATCCCGATTTATCGAGGTGTTTGGTGACGTTTCCATTGAGAGACGCCTAGGTGACGTGAGTGCGATTGTTTCAGGTAAGACAATTGACCTTGAGAAGGAGAATGAGGGTGGTCCTATCGCATATCTAAAGGTGGCTGATATGAACTTGCCGGAGAATGATCGTGTGGTCTCCACGTCTTCTCGTTTTGTGTCAGAGGCAACTGCTCGAACGAGCGGTATTATCCCTATTGGCGCTACAATCTTTCCTAAAAATGGAGCTGCAGCTCTTCATAACAAGAAAAGGATTACGGCCGTATCTACTTGTGTAGATATGAATACAATGGCTGTTTATTCTTCGACTGACGAACTTCTGCCCGAATTCCTATATGCCTTTCTTGCAAGTCAAGATATAGCATCTCTAGCATTGGTTGGGGCAATACCTCAGATTAGGGCAAAGGATGTTGCAAACCTATCGATTCCTCTCCCAAGCAAGGAAAAACAAATAGAGTATTTAGCTCTTGTTCAACAGGCAGATAAATCAAAATTTGAACTCAAGCAGGCCATCGAAAAGATTGACAAAGTGATGCGAGCCCTGATGCAGTAACCGATTGGCTAACTTTGTCGAAAAGACATTTCGATATGGTAGCCAATCTTATAAACCAAGTGCTTGTAGAGATGACATCCTCTCTTTCAAGCAACCAGTTGGAACGGCTGAAATCCGTTCTGCAACAGACCTTTGAGAAGGTCGAGCTCATTGAAAAGACTGAATCTGACACCGAGAATGTAGATTTCTCCATCATTCAGACATTCCTGGCCGCAAAGCGTGTGGAGGGTTGCTCTGAGAAGTCCATGAACTACTACGACAGTACCATCCGGAATGCGCTGAATGCAATTGGGAAAGGGATCAAGGATATTTCTACAGATGACCTCCGGCATTACCTAGACGATTACCAGCAGCGCAGCGGCGCTAGCCGTGTAACGGTAGACAACATCCGAAGAATCCTGTCCAGCTTCTTTGCGTGGCTGGAAGAAGAGTTCTACATCGTGAAAAGCCCGGTGCGACGGATTCATAAGGTTAAGACAGGCAAGGTTGTGAAGGAAACCTACACTGATGAGGCGCTGGAGATGATGCGGGATTCCTGCGACAATGCCCGTGACTTGGCAATGATAGATATCCTTTCCTCAACCGGAATGCGTGTTGGGGAATTGGTGAAACTGAACCGGAATGACATTGACTTCCAGAATCGAGAATGCATCGTCACCGGTAAAGGGAACAAGCAGCGGATAGTGTATTTTGATGCAAGGACTAAGATCCATCTTCAAAACTATCTGCGGCAGAGAATAGACGACAACGAAGCTCTGTTCGTGACGCTATTGGCGCCATACAACAGGCTACAGATAAGCGGAGTGGAAATCCGTCTTAGGAACATAGGTAAAGACTTGAATATGACAAAGGTGCATCCACACAAGTTTCGTAGGACATTGGCAACAATGGCCATCGATAAAGGTATGCCCATCGAGCAGGTACAGCATCTGCTCGGTCATCAGAGTCTTGACACCACCCTCCAGTACGCGATGGTCAACCAGGCCAATGTCAAAATGTCTCACCGTAAATTCATTGGCTAGCGTATGAGGATAACAAAACACAGCTCCCGATTTATCGAGGAATTCTATGGTAAAGGATACCCTTACTATAGACTCAGAGAGATTGCCCGGGTCGTTACCGGTAGCACACCGGCAAGATCTGTCGCTGACTATTGGACAAACGGTACTCATCCATGGGTTTCAGCTCAAGATATGGGCAGTAAATATGTAGATAGGACAGTAGAAAGTATTACAGACTCGGGGTTGGCGACTTGCAAGTTAATTCCTGCGGGCTCTGTCTTATATGTATGCCGTGGCAGTATTGGTGTAATGTCAATAAACAGAATTGATTGCGCAACGAATCAATCTATATGCTCTGCTATTTGCGATGAACGAATGTGCAAATCTGAATACTTGTTTTATTGGCTTCTATATCACAAAGATGAAATAGCTTCTTTGGGAGAAGGAACTTCATTCAAATCCCTTAGTCAGAAAACCTTTGCGAATTTAGAAATCCAGTTACCTCCTATAGAAGACCAAGAGTCGTTTATTACAATTGCACAACAGGCCGATAAATCAAAATTTAACGACTTCAAATCCCGATTTATCGTTTGGTCTAGTGAATGGAATATTCATATGACAATTCGAGACCTTGTTGACATATCAGTAGAAAAAGCTGGCAGAAGGTTTAAACCACAAGATACCATACGTTACATTGATATTTCATCTGTTGATGGCGAATCTAATAGCGTTATAGGAACCACCGAGTACAAATTCTCTGAAGCTCCATCACGAGCACAGCAGTGTACAAAAAAAGGAGATATTCTTGTTTCAACAGTTCGCCCAAATCTTAAGAATATTGCTGTAAACCAACTTGGCGACGATAATCTGGTGGCCTCGACGGGATTCTGCGTATTGCGGCCTAAAGAAAAATGCTCGGGGCTTATCCTCGCATATGTTCTGTCAGAGCCATTTACTCAAAAGATGGTGGCGGAAGCCAAAGGTTCGAATTATCCAGCAATTCATGATTCAGACATATTGGATTATCCTATCACAGTCCCAGAATCAAATGAGATGGCCCGTGTCGGAGCATTTGTTCAACAAACCGATAAATCAAAATATTTGAGTTAGATAACACGAAACACTATGGCATATTTCAATGAAAACAACACAGTGGAGCAGATGCTCATCAACGTGGCAGAGAAAAATGGGTGGAAATACGTTGAGGCCCAAAATATTCCTCGCCAGTATGATGAAATCCTCGTGGGAGAATGGCTCCTGCAGGCACTTCTGCGCCTTAATCCCATCACTGTGGACCAGGCTGAGCAGGTTATCTATAAACTTCGTGCTGCCGTGTCTATTGGCAGCAATGCAGATGAATTGGTCGCGGCAAACGACCGCTTCCGCAAGCTGCTCTTTGAAGAGAATTCCTATCCTTTCGGGGACAATGGAGACAATATCAATATCCGCTTCTTCAGCGACAACCCGGCCACTCCCAATGACTATGTTGTAACGAACCAGTGGGAATTCCCGCGGGCCAGCAAGGAAGGTGGCAAGCGTCTGGATCTGGTTTACATCATCAATGGAATTCCGATGGTTATTGGAGAGGCAAAATCTCCGGTACGCCCTCAGGTCACCTGGGGTGATGGAGCTGTGGATATCGTCCACTACCAGAAGAGCATCCCGGAAATGTTCGTACCCAATATACTGTCATTCTCAAGTGAAGGCAGGGAGATCCAGTATGCCGGAGTTGGCGCTCCTGTGGACAAATGGGGCCCCTGGTACGCTGATGAATCACGTAAGAAGGGCGACCTCAACGCCGTCGCTTACAACTACGGGTTCCTCATCCAGCCTGAGAGACTGATTGATATCTATCGATTCTACACGGTTTTTACAGGGACGTCAAGCGGGCGCAAGATTAAGATTGTGGCTCGTTACCAGCAGTATCTAGGTGGCGAGGCCATTGTTCAGCGCGTTCTGAATACCTACCGTGCAGGTAAGGGTCCCCGTAAAGGACTCATCTGGCATTTCCAGGGCTCCGGTAAATCCTGGCTGATGGTCTTTGCTGCACAGAAGTTGCGTCGTCAAAGCATACTGAAGGCGCCCACGGTGATTATAGTGGATGACCGTATAGACCTGGAGGGCCAAATCACCGGCGACTTTACCAGAGCGGAGATTCCCAACGTGGAGAACATCACATCCAAGCAGGAGCTTGAAACAAAGATCAGCCAGCGCAAAATCCTCATTACCACAATCTTCAAATTTGGAGACCTGGATGCCGGCGAAGTCATTGACACACGCGACAATATCATCCTGCTGATGGACGAAGCACACCGTACACAGGAAGGAGATCTCGGCCAGAAGATGCGTACAGCACTCCCGAATGCTTTTTTCTTTGGTTTGACAGGTACGCCTATCAACAGGAATGACCACAATACCTTCGCAGCCTTTGGCGCTGACGAAGACAAATATGGCTACATCTCAAAATATACTTTCCAAAACTCGGTTGCCGATGGCGCCACACTGGAGCTCAACTTTAAGACCGTTCCAGTGTCCATGCACCTGGACGAAGAGAAGTTGCAGGAAGAGTTTGACGCTCTTACCGACCAAATCAATGAAACCGATAAGGAGGAACTGGTTCGCCGTACCAGCGTCGAGGCGTTCTTCACAGCAGAGGACCGCATCAACGAGGTGTGCAAGTACATTGTAAGCCATTTTCGTGAATACATTGAACCTACGGGCATGAAGGCCCAAGTGGTCGTATACAACCGTGCCTGCTGCGTCAAATACAAGAAGGCCATTGATGCTCTCCTGGGCACAGATGACCAGACTACGATAGTAATGCATACTGGCGGCGACAAGGCAGATGACTACAAAGGGTATCGTCGTACCAGAGATGAAGAGAAGAAGTTGCTGGACCAGTTCCGTGACCCTCTTTCTCCGCTCAAATTCGTCATCGTGACCAGCAAGCTGCTGACAGGCTTTGATGCGCCTATTCTGCAGTGTATGTACCTGGATAAGCCAATGAAGAATCATACGCTGCTCCAGGCTATCTGCCGAACCAACAGAACTTATAACGAGAACAAGAAATGTGGTCTGGTGGTTGACTTTGTGGGCGTATTCGATGACGTGGCAAAGTCCCTTGCCTTTGATGAGGAAACGGTCAAGACCATCATTAAGAACATTGATGAGATCAAAGCCCTCATCCCGGTCTATATGCAGGAATGTATTGAGTTCTTCCCGGGCGTGGACCGCACAATAGGTGGCTGGGAAGGCCTTTCCGCAGCACAGCAGTGCTTGAAGGACGAAGGCGTGAAGACCAATTTCGCAAAGAAGTTTGCCCGGCTTGCAAAAGCCTGGGAGATCGTAAGCCCGGATGCTTATTTGCAAACCTGGCAGGAAGACTACTCCTGGCTGGCACAGGTATATCAGAGTGTTCGCCCAGTAGCCACGGGAGGCTCACTGATATGGACGCTCCTTGGTGCCAAAACCATTGAAATCATCCACCGGAACATTGATACCATCGACATCGGTACACCGCTTGAGGACCTGGTTGTTGATGCAGATATCATCGACTCCGTACTTCAAGACGAGAAGTCACGACAGGAGAAGATTATTGAGGTTGAGAAGATCCTTCGCTTGCGTTTGGGCACCCACAAAGGTGATCCTAATTACAAGAAATTCGCAGAGAAACTGGACGAACTCCGGCAGAAAATGGAACAGAGCCTCATCACCAGCATCGACTTCCTGAAGCAGCTTCTGCAGCTTGCCAAGGATGTCTTGGAAGAAGAGCAGCGAGTCGAACAGCCACAAGACAAGCGTGCCAAAGCCCGTGCTGCCCTTACCGAACTCTTCGAGAGCATAAAGACGGAGCAAACCCCCATCATCGTCGAGCAGGTGGTCAACGACATTGACAACGAGGTAGTCAACATCATCCGCCAATTCACGGATGCCTTCCAGAGCGTAACTGCCCGCCGCGAAATCAAGAAGAAACTACGTGCCATCCTTTGGATTAAGTATCAGATTAAAGACCAGGAAGTCTTCGATAAGGCATATTCCTATATTGAGATGTACTATTAATGACCAGCCCACTATATGAAAGCAAATGACCTTTTCTTACTGAAAGTATTCAGTACCCATACTGTTTTTGAGATTCCTTACTACCAGCGGGCATATGTTTGGGAAGAAGAGAACTGGAAAAGGTTTCTTGAGGACATGGAGAATATCTCCCTGGTTGAGAAACCATATTTCATTGGATCCCTTATTCTTAAGCAAAAAGAGACCGAGACTGGAAGCAAATATGGGGATGTCCGTGTTGTAATTGATGGTCAGCAGCGTTTAACCACAATCACGGTATTCTTCAAGGTGCTGAGCCTAAAACGCAACAGACCTCAGATTTTTAATGATTTTCTAATTACTATCAGCGATGAGTCCGACGAGAAAGAGATTTCGATTCATCACAACCATATTGATAAAGATGCCTTCAATAAGATTGTAAATCTGACTGAACTGGTGGATTTGTCCGTGGATGAAAAAGGGAAAAAGATTGAGTCTCCGAATCGTATCATTCAGTTATACAACTATTTCTATAAGAATCTTGATGTTGAGAAGATTTCATCTGACAAGGTAAAAAAATACCTTCACTTTGTGGTAATCGACTTGGGATCAGAAGAGAATGAACAGCAAATTTTTGACACCATCAACTCATTAGGAGTTACGTTGACGACTTCCGAGCTTTTGAAGAACTACCTCTTTGATGAGAAAAACGAAGATAAGTACAATAAGTACTGGAAACCTGTATTCGAAGCGGACGAAGACCAAAAGAAATACTGGGACCAGATAATCAATTCTGGTTCCAAAAAATACCACTTGATAGACCTCTTCCTATATGCCTTACTGACCATAAAGGTCCGTGGGGAAGACTATTCAGTAACCACAGAAGACAAGTTAGATTACGAGAAGGTTGATAAACTCTTCATCTCGTATAAAGACTTCGTTGAAAAATACATGGGGCGCAATAAGGATGAACTTATGAACGTCATCTTCGAAGCGGCCAAGCTGTTCATGCAACATTTCAACCCGAAATGTAAATCAGAGGCCGTGACTTCTGAGCCTGGTTTTGAGCGCGTGAATCTGATGATGTTTGCGCTGGATTTCACTGTAATGCTTCCGTACATTCTGTTTGTTATGATGTACGCCGAGCAAGAGGAACGCACCATGATCTTCGATTACATCGAGACCTTCATGATGCGCAGAACGATTGCTAGGTTGGAAACCCGAGGCTATAATGGCTTGTTTAATGATGGTCTAATTACTAATAAAGTCCTTACTGCAGACGACCTCCGTGCATATGTGGATAAAGATAAAGACACCACTTACAGGGCGGCAAGACAGGAAGACATCAAGCACGGAATTAATAATATCATCTATATCAATCGCCAGGCATTGGGGTTCCTATATATGCTTGAGAGCCGTCTACGGTCTGATAAAATGGCGGCTACACAACTCTACGGGATAGGTAATTATAGCCTGGAGCATCTCTTGCCCAAAAAGTGGAGACAATACTGGACTGTCCCAGCGGATGAAGAAATCGTGAAGCAAACTGACGATGCCCTTTATACTTTTGGCAATCTTGCTATCATTCCAGGTGCCTTAAATACCAGTATTAGCAATGCCCCGTGGCCAACCAAACTCAGCGGAAAAGGCAGCAAAGAAGGACTTCTCAAGTATGCCAAAGGTCTCGTTACCCTTGATGAGTATCTGACTCTTCCGGATTGGAATCTGGAAGCAATCCGCAACCGAGCCAAAAAACTTTATAAACAAGTTCTGGCGACATGGTCAGAACCTTGGGATGTTGAAGAATCAGAGTTTTAGCAAAGGTTATATTTATGGCAAGATTCAACATAGGCGACAACGTTCAGTCGACAGGCACCAGGGAGAATGGTGTTATCGTCCAGGTCTATTCCAAACGGCCTGGTAAGCAGCTCTATGATGTCGTCTTTGAAAGCGGGCTCCGCAAGCCTGCGCTTGAATCTACGCTTATTCCGGTCACGGATTATAGTGATCCTTTTGACTGCTGCGCAAAGGGTATATACGGCTCTAATTCGGACTTTGCGTGCATCAATACTTCGTATAAGATCAGGAATACCAGTAACAATACCATCTCGTCCCTGAAGGCCTCTAAGACCATATTCAAGGCCTATCAGTTCAAGCCACTGCTGAAGTTCCTGAATTCACGGAATCACCGAGTCCTTATAGCTGATGAGGTTGGTCTCGGTAAGACTATTGAGGCTGGACACATCATGCTTGAGCTCTCTGCGCGACGTGAGCTTAATAATGCGCTTATTGTATGCCCTAATTCCCTGCAGGGGAAATGGCAGGATGAGTTGAGGGAGAAGTTCGGTTTCAATTTCGAGATATATACAAAGGATCGGCTCATTTACGACATCAACAATAAGGATGGCTATATCCGTGCCATAGTCAATTATGAGAAGATCCGGATTTCCGATGGTGGATTATTCGGGGCATTGCAGAATTCTTACAAAAAGTTTGACTTTATCCTGTGTGATGAAGCGCACCGTTTGAGGAATAGCGATACTCTCGCACATTTGGGAATGGCCAAATTGTTGGAAGGCCCTGCAGCTGCAGTTTTTCTGACGGCGACTCCAGTTATGACCAAGGAGGAAAACTTATTTAATCTGTTAAAGCTTCTTGATCCGGAGCAATACGGAGACTATTCGGTTTTTCTGAATACCTTGACCGTAAACCAGCCCTTCATTAAAGCCATCTCTGCCCTTAATTCCAATGTGGATTTTGAAGCAATAAGGGAAGACCTTGCGAGCTCTCAGGTAGGTACGTATTATACCATCGGTGAAGATGAATTCAAGAGGAGTTACTATAAAGATGCAACGATTAACGAGCGTTTTCAGGACTCTCCTCTGTATCAGAGAATTATCCGAAATCTGAGTAGTGGAAAAACCGACAATGAGACCAAGGTCAACCTGCAGTTCGATTTGTCCTCAATGAGCACGATGAACAATTTGTTCTCGCGTACCCGAAAGAGGGAAATCACTACTGACTGGACTCAAGCAGAGCGTGATACAATTACAAAGATTGTTCATCTTTATCCGGAGGAATATGACGAGTATATATCCGTCATTGAGGAGTACGGCAGTGAAGACCTTGGACTCATCCAAAGGAAGCGTCAAGTCTCCAGCAGCGTTTATGGCTATTTGAACTATACCGAGTCGCTTAAGAATGGTATTGATTACTATGCAGATAAGCCTGACGCCAAGATTGATGAGCTTGTAAAGATCATAGATGCGATGAAGGCTGAAGGACGTAAGCATTTGATTGTCTTTGCAGTTTTCAAGGATACGCTCCGGTATCTGGCCATACGCCTTGGAAAGATGGGATATAAAACCATTCAGATCCACGGAGACATAAAGTCGGAAGAAAGAAGGACTCTTCTGGACCAGTTCCATTACTCCGAGAGTTTCACAATTCTTTTATCGTCTGAGGTGGGTAGTGAAGGATTGGATATGCAGTTCTGCGACGCCATGGTGAATTACGATCTTCCGTGGAATCCGATGGTCGTAGAGCAGCGCATTGGTCGTATAGACAGGTTTGGTCAGCAATCCCCAAAAGTCCACATTTATAATTTGGTGGTGGAAAATTCTATCCAGGTGGATATCTACGTTAGATTGCTTGACAGAATCGGCATATTCAAGAGATGTATCGGAGACCTTGAAGCTATCCTAGATAAGGATCTGGAGAGCAACGGTAAAAGGAATATCCAAGAGTGGTTCCAGTCCCTTGAGAAAGAGCTGTACTGCACAAAGTTAACGGAGACGGAGAGGCGTGAAAAAATTGACGCTATCGCCAGGGCTATTGAAATGGAGGACCATAATCTCGAAGAAATATCCAATGGTCTAACGAATACCCTGACGAACGACACCTACTTTAGAAAAGCCATCGGTGCTATTGACAAATATCACCAGTACGTCACTTCTCAGGAAGTCCTCAATTATGTACGGCATATTATTGAGAAGCGCCTGCCGGCATGTGTCTTGACGCAAGATGCAGCAAACGATAAAGTATACCACTTGAGCATCCCTCCTTCTCAGCCAAAGTTACTTACGAGCTTCTTGGAAGAAAATCTTCCTGTCGGAAAAGGATATGACTATGAGCAGATGAATCGCCAGTTCAAGACCAAGGTAACAGGGCTCATATCCTTGGATATGACATTTGACCAGGATACCGCCTATGAGCATTCAGGTTATGAGTTTATTACGGCATACCATCCGCTTATTACTGCTGCGTACGTTTATTTTGAGAAGAACAAAGCGAATCTTGACAAAACATTTAGCCTTGAGATTAGCCGTAACAGGCTTTCAGAGATAGAGCGCTCCATTTCAGGAGAGTATGTCCTTGCTCTTTTTGTTCTCCATTCGGAAAAGCACCTCTATGGTAGTGTTACTACATCAGAAGTTCTGACTCCTGTGCTTTTTGATATGGAAACCGAAGAAATGGTTGAGGATGAAGATTTGGTGAAGACCATCTACGCACAAGCCCAGGATTCAGGTAGTTTGACAAAAAAAGCAAATACCCCGATTGACCAGAACATTATTCTAACAATGAAAATTGCGATGGAGGAAAAGATTAATAAAATCCAACGTGATTTCATTGAAAATGAATCAGTTCTCATCGAGTCAAATAAAATCACGATGTCGAATCAGTACACTCAGTACTATGATTCACGTATCGAACACCTGGAGAATACTCTCTTGAGGCATGAGATGTGGGCAGATATAGGTAAGGAAAAAGAACGGGCACAGATGAAACGAGTTCTTGCGATGGATCGTAAGAATATCGAGAATATGAAGATTGAGAAAGAAGAAAAGCTTGCTGCTATCCAGGACGCCGGTATCGTAGAGAAGGAGCACAAACTCATATCTCTAAGTCGAATCTCTATCGTCGATTAAAGTATGGATATAACTCTGGGATTGGATTTTGGGACACATCAGTCTAAGCTCTGCATGAGTTACATGCCGAACAATGAGACTATATACGAATTCGTCGAGTTCACCTTGGCGGATGGTTCCAAGAATGTCCTGTTCCCGTCTTTGATCCAGATCAATAAAGACGATACCATTCGCATATGCTCCGTTGACTATGATACCTGCGCATCTAAACCTATAGCTCCGCCGGAAAGGCCGGAACTCCCTCCACGCCCGAATATCGTCTTCCCGGAAGAGCCTGACCCTACTTTACCTCCTGAACCCAAGCGCGAAGAGCCAAAACCCCAGATTGAGGATGGAGCAGATTGGCAGAATGCATTGAAGGCCATCAAGAATTCAATGGAAAGCCAGAAGAAGGATAAAGGCAACTTCAAGCAGCTGCATAAAGCCTGGGCAAAGAAATGCCAGTTCATCAGGGAAAGGCATAAAGAGTGGGAAAACAAATGCAGGGCCCTCAATTATCAACTGGGTCTCTGGCAAAAGAAGGTCGATGCTATCAACGCCGAATACGAGGAAGAGTACGAATACTGGCAGCAGCATAGCACAGAGCCCCGCGTCCTGCGCTATTTTAAGCAGGCCGCCTTCACCCATACGATGCAATGGGATAAAGATGAAATCCCGGCCGACACGCTGTCCATTTGGTATTTGACATACCTGTTGCTCATCGTCAAGCGCTACGTGAAAGAAAGATTCAACGAGGTCTTCGAAGAGAGCGTCTCTGTCCAAATGGGCGTTCCTTCTGGCTTGGACGATGGTACCTCCCGGTGGATTAAGTATCGTGGCCAGCGTATCCTGGTGGCTGCACGTCATTTGATGGAACTATTTGGCGCTCCGGAGGAGATGTGCACATTGCCATATCAGAATCTGATTGAGATGACCAAGTATTCCGAGGGTGATGTAGTAACCGAGGCAGAGAACTATGGTTTTGTAATCATCCCCGAGGCCTACGCCGGCCTGCAGTCATTGACCTACAGCCGTCGACTTTCCAGAGGCAATATGCATCTACTGGTGGACATCGGTGGCGGTACGACGGACATCGCGTTTTTCACCATCGATGAGTCGCTGATGCCGTCCATCCATACCGTGACATCATTCCACAAGGGACTGAACTATGTCCTGGAGCATTACCTGAGAGAGCACCCGAGTATCAGTATGGGAGACGCCCAGGCGCTGTTACGCACCAGCATCGGACAATTCAGCAGCTCGATTGCAGCATATACGACGGAGTTGCAAAAAGAGCTCAATTCCATCATTGATCACGTTGTTCACGTATTCAATCAGGAAGTCGTTGGTACAGAGCTGAGTTCAGCCAGACTCGTTGAGGCTATGATGGGAAGGCCAATCGTCTACTGCGGTGGTGGCTCCGTTTTCCCAAACATGCGAATTACACACAATTACTTCTCGGACAAGCGACTTATAAATAAGGACGTATTGAATATACCCAATCTGTTTAATAGTGGATTGGAGCCAGTACTCTACACGATTTTAGCAACGGCCTACGGTCTTTCCATCCCCACATACGAGGAAATCAAGACGATGGATGCTAGAGCATTATGGAAAACAATAGCGAGCAATGCGAGAAATAATACCCATGTTAGGCGGGAGAAGAAGGATTATGGTTTAATTGATGATTAGTTGCCAACAGGACTGCACGGAGGGGCGAATACTATACCGTAAGTACTGGAATTATTTTTTTTATTCATTGTTATTTTATTAAGAATCATAATATGAGAAGGCTCGTTTGTATTTTGACTTCTTTTGTTTTAGTTGCTTCCTGTTCCGGACTGGATACAACGCCTCAACCTGATCCGGCTGACGCCTTTGTTGGACGCTACACGTACATAAACGACTACTTTTACACTTGGGGCGGCGCTTCAGGAACATTTAGTAATGAAGGGGCTTTCATGCTTACAAAATTATCCAAGAATCAAGTTAAGATGTCAGGAGCATGGAACTCTATCGGTGAAATAGTTGGCGATACTGTCAGTTTTTCTGACGACATGCAATCTGATGCGTCTGGCTACATCACATATAAATTTGGAGTGGGTACTCTTACAGGCAAGACTTTGACCTTCAATTATAGTGGTTCGGGTAGTTTACAATATACGAATGGAGTGGCTTATCCCTGGACCGGTAGTGGTAAAGTAGTGGCAACAAACATAGATTAAGTATCACTCAATGACTGGCAAGTATCCTGTTATAACCCTCTGCGGCAGCACTCGTTTCAAGGACGCATTCCTTGAGGCCCAGAAGCGCCTGACCCTTGCCGGCAACATCGTCATCAGTGTCGGCCTCTTCGGCCACAGCGGCGACGATGAAGTCTGGACGGAGGGCACCAAAGAGATGCTGGACGATATGCACAAGCGCAAAATAGATATGGCCGACGGCATCTACGTCATTAACGTGGGCGGTTATATCGGCCAGAGCACGCGGAGCGAAATCGATTACGCCCGCAGCCAGGGTAAGACCATCGAGTATTTAGAGGAGACATAGCGTATGGACCAGACCAAAATAGTCAAGATGCTTCGGCTGATGAAGCTACTCACCGGTAATGTGAGCAGGACCATCGACCAGGTGGCCAAGGAGATGGGCATCACGCCGCGGACGGTGTATCGGTATATCGACGATATCCGGGAGGCCGGCTTCGTGGTGAACAAACTCTACGGCAATGTGTACGCCATGGGAAAGGTCGGCCGTGGGCTTTCAGACTTCAACCGGTTAATCTATTTCACGGAAGAGGAGGCATACATCACGGCCAAGATGATAGAGGGCATCGACAACAACAATGTGCTCAAACGGGACCTGCAGCGGAAGCTGGCCAGCGTCTATGACAGTACGTCCATAGCCAACTACATTGACAATACAGCCAACGCGGCCAACGTGGAGGCACTTGCCGATGCCATCAAGCGCAAGAAGCAGGTGATCCTGAAGCAGTATGAGTCAGCGCACAGCAATGAGTCCAAAGACCGTCTGGTGGAGCCCATTTCCTTCACGGCCAACATGATTGATGTCTGGGCCTACGACATAGAGAACGACGATAACCGCGTGTTCAAGATCCAGCGCATCCACTCCGTTGAGGTAATGGACGCCGACTGGGCTTTCAAGTCCAAGCATAAGGCTATCAAGCCCGACGTCTTCCGAATGGTCGGCAACCTAAACGAAAAGATTGTCCTGCAGCTCAACACCAGAGCAAAGAGCCTCCTCCTGGAAGAATTCCCGCTGGCCGAAAAAGACCTCAAGCGCGAAGAAGGCAAATGGCTCCTGAGGACCACTATCCACAGCCTCGAAGGCGCCGGCCGGTTCGTCATAGGTCTTGCAGCCGACATCAAGATTATCGAAGGAGACAAACTCCGGAAGTACATCCTGGACTATCAGAAAAAGCATATTGCCAAGATATAGGATTTGTTTAATTGTATAGTTATGCTGAAAATCGGTGATAAAATGCCGTCCTTTGAGGTTATGGATCAGGACGGGGAGATGGTGAGGTCTGAGGACTTCATCGGCAAGGGGAAGAAGACCATTATTTATTTCTATCCCAAGGACAATACTTCCGGATGTACGGCCGAGGCGTGCTCGTTCAGGGACAACTACGCGGAACTGACCGCTGCCGGGTACAATGTGGTGGGCGTGAGCAAGGACAGCGCAAAATCCCATACCGGATTCCGCGCCAAGTATGAGCTGCCGTTCCGGCTGCTGGCCGATACCACTACGGAGATGCTCCAGTCCTTCGGCGCCTGGGGAGAGAAGAAGATGTACGGCAAGACCACGCTGGGGACGCTCCGGCGCACGTTCATCTTCGACGAGAACGGCATCCTGGAGCGCATCATCGAGAAGGTGGATACCAAGAATGCAGCCGGGCAAATATTCGCAAGACAATAAATCTTATTAAGCCAGGTATGCCTGGCGCTCGGAGTCGGGGAATATTTCGATGGCGTAGCGGAGCATCGTGCGGGGCATGGTGCGGAAGCGGGGCTGGAGGAATGCGACCAGGGCGGATTTGTCTCTTTTGCCAGCCTCACGCAGAAGCCAGCCGACCGCTTTCTGAATTAGGTCGTGGGGATGGTGCAGCAGGATGTCAGCAATTGCGAATGTGTCTTCCAGCTGCCCGTGACGTATAAAGGTCATGGTGCTAACGATGCCGATGCGCTGTTCCCATATCGTTTTGCCGCCCCTGGCAAGGTCGTACAACAGAGACCTGTCCTTGTCCAGCAGCCACGTGCCCAGCAAAGGGTAGCAGGACAGGTCCACCAGGTCCCAGTTGTTTACGCGGTCGGTGTGCGACAGGTAGAAATCGGTGCAGCGCTGCTGGAGCTGAGGGTCTTTCCTGGCGTGGGAGAAGATTTCCACCAAAGTGAGCAGGGCGGCCAGGCGCAGTTCGTGATACTTGCTGGCAATGCACTCTTCCAGTTCCTCGAAGGAGGTCTGCCGCCAGCATTCTTTCACGACCGCCCGCGTCACCGGAACCTTTATCCCCAAAAACATATCTCCCTCCCCATACTGCCCGGGACCGGTTTTGAAGAAACGGGACAGCCCCGCTACCTGGGACGGGTCTGCGGATGAAAGCATCCTGAATATCAGAACAGATTCTGTGGTCATAATATTCCCATTTCTGTGGCTTTGTGGATGAGGTCGGCGATGTTGCGGACATCCATTTTGCTGTAGATGCGGCGTCGGTGCGTATTCACTGTATGTACGCTCAGGCAGGTGCGCTCGGCGATCTGGGCGGCGGTGAGCCCCTCGGCGCTGAGGCGGATAATCTGGATTTCGCGCTGACTCAGGCCGATATCGGCAATCTTCTTGCTCCGCTCCACGAGGACATCGCCGACGTAACGGGCTACATCAGCGTTCATTTCTTCCGTGTTCCTGGCCAGCTCCTGGCATTTCTTTCGAATCTCATCGGCCGACAGCGTAGATGCCTGGGCGGAGAGAGCCGCGATATCGCCGGCAATTGCGTTGGCCGGGTTCTTCAGGTCCTTGGAGAGGAATTCGATAATCTGCTCCCGCGAATCGCTGATTCTCTGGAGTTCGGCGTTGCGGCGGCGGACTTTCTGCAAGTGGATGACGATGATGACGATAAGCGCCACGGCCAGCATAAGGGCAAGGACGAGAAGGATAATCTGGTAGCGCCTCCTTTCAAGTGCGCGTTCCTTGGCCTGCACCTCAAAGCGGGTTTCCATCTCCTGAAGGGTTTCGTCCTGCTTCTGCTGTATGTATTTCTGATTATGGAAGACGTAGTCGTCGTGGGCGTCCAGTGCCTTCTGATATTGCCCTGTGCGCGTATAAAGGCGCACCAGGCGGTCGTCCAGGGCCGACGCGGTAAGATGGTCACCTTCTTTGAGAGTAGCGAGTACCTGCTCGAAGTATTTGATAGCCTCATCGTTACGGTCGCCCTGCTGGAACCAGCGGGAACGGAAGAGGATGCCGTTGCGGCGGAGACGCGGGATGTCGTAGGTGTCTGCAAGGGCCTGGCCCCGGTCCAGATACTCGCCGGCGATACGGTATATCTCTTTGTCTATGGGGTCCGACCAGCGGTTTTTGTTGATATACAGGGATGCTATGACGTAACAGGCCTCACATTCCTGCTCAATGGCGTTCAGCTCTTCGGCAAGGGAGAGGGCCTCTGAGGCATAAGTGAGCCCTTCGTCGTTGCGTCCGGTCTCCGGAGAAATCTCTGCGTAGGAGCAGAGTTTGGCCTTGGAGATGAGTATGCCGGATAGTTCCTTTTTGAAGCCGTTTTCCCTGGCGACGGCCTCCGCTTCCAGGGCTTTCTCCCATGCGGCTGCATCGCGGCTGGCCATGATATCGATGCCGGTGATACAGGCGAGCGAGCGGACCTTCAGGAGAGGCGATTCTTCCGCCTCGGCAATATCAAGTGCGCGCAGGGCTTTCTCCATGGCCGCATCGAAACGCTGGGAGGAGATGTCGGCCCCTGCCGCTTCAATCAGGCCCTCTGCCTCGGACTGTCCCTGAGTGCCTTGCGCCTTTTCCCGGCAGGCGGAAAAGCTCAGAAGTGTAGCTGTAATGGAGATGTACAGAAGAATCCTCCTCATGGTCATAAAGTTTGTACAAAGTTAGCGAAAACGTCCGAATAGCATGAGAAATGTTCGTTTTAGGTAACGGAGAAGGCGCAAATTACTTAAAAATGAGTAATCCCAAGTGAGAGGCTTTTCCGAAATTTGCATGCTAAAAAAGTGTAATGCAGTCATGAAAGTGGAAAAGTCAAATTATGAGACCCCCGTGGCTTTGGTAACCCATATCAAAGCGGAAGGGATTATATGCGTGAGCAAATACATGCAGTTCGGCTCCGACAATTCGTCGGGCAATATTGATGACGACGACGTAATCGATGGAGGAAGTTTCTGATGAAAACGACAAAAATATTCGCAGCTGCCCTGCTGCTGGGCTTAATGGTCTCCTGCGAGAAAGAAGGGACCGGTATTGCTGAAACGACTGAAACTCCCCACACGGTGACCATACGGGCCAGTCTGGGCGGGGTTACGAAGACGGTCATCAGCCAGGACCTTGAGGGACATTTCAAGGGGGAATGGGAAGCCGGTGACGTGCTGTATGTCAAGGAATTTGTGACGGGCGTTTCCAGCGACCCGGGACTTTACGATATCGACAGCGCCTCTGATTTCGTTGCCACCGATCCTCTTGCCGCAGGCGGCGAGACGGCCACTTTCACGGCCACTTTCGATCCGTATTACTGGGAGAGCACCTTCACTGCAGAAGAACTGGCTACCTATACTTTTACGTACAAGTATCTGGCCTGTTCCTACAATCCTTATTACATGAGTGGCAGCGGTGACAGTATTCCTCTTTTGATTGACCCAGACCAGGAGGTTTACGCCGGCGGTTACAGCACGGCAGACGATATGCTGGTTTCCCGCTTTGCCGAGTACAGCTCACGCCCTTCGGACATTTCCTTTAATTTCGCGCGCCTTGGAACGGTGGTAAAGATTACCATGAAAGGGCTGCAGGAGGGCGATGTAATTAAGTCCGGCACATGGTACACCGGCGACCACCTGAAGGCTGCCTGCAGACTTGAATCGATTATTTCTTATTTCCCGGAAACCGGCAAATACATATATGAGGTTCCCGAATATATGGAAGATATGCTGGATGATTGTTATCATGTGAGTTTCACCGCCTCCGATCCCCTGAGGCCCATCGTTGCCGACGCCAGCGGCGAAGCCGAGATGTATCTCCGCGTGCTTCCCGGCGTGTGTGACGACTGGTTCGGTATCATTTGTACCGTTGACCGGGGCGGCAGCGAATTGAAATTCTCGAAGCTGGCGGACCTCGCATCCATGGGGCGCAGCCTGACATTCAAGGATGGCGGCCTTACGATGTTCTCCGTTGATATGAAACCCGCAGTCGTCGGACTCCCGGAGCCTATCATGTACGTTTCTCCTAAGCCCCGCACTGGTTTCCTTGCCGCCTGGCCCGTCGACCTCCACGCTACTGGATATACGTGTTATTATCAGCGGTACGGAGATTATTGGGACGATGCAACGGAAAGTTATGTCCTCTATGACAAAGTGCCCCTTACTCCCGCAGCCGGGACAGGCGAGATGGACGGAATGTACTATGTGGAAGTGCCTTCCGGTCTGGAGGCCGACAAATATACCCTTTATGTCAAGGCAATTCCTGACGCCGACAGCGGGCTGAGTGACTTCGGCTATGCGGAGAAGGAAATGTATATCGGATTAGCAAAAGAGCTTACCTGGCCAGATGTAGATTCCTATCATAGCTCAACGCATCTGGACAAGAGCATGGATCCAATCTGGAAGGTCTATGAAGACGGAGAAGAGATATTCCCCTGGTACTTCGATGTGAGCAACCTCAAGACGAACTGGGGACAGTTGTATTCCGCAGACGGCAGTTCCGCCTGGACGCTCTCTACCAAAACCGGTGTCGGCTTCCAGCACGACGGTGAGATAGATCACATTACGCTGAAGATGTACAATAGTACCGAAAACTTGACTACCGTCTATGGTATCGCCTCCGACGGCACGGCCACGGTCATTGCCCAGCCGGAGTCCGGATACTGGTCCAGTTCAGAGAAATACTACGACTACGACTTCACTGTGGGCTCCTTCAACGGATTCCGCATCGAAAGCGGCGGTCCGCTGTATGTGACCATGCTCCGCGTTTACTACTACGCTCCTGAAGGAGAATAGCAGCGAAAGGCGGAGGCGGCACCGTATGATCTGAAAGTCGCTTATCCATATCAGTATCCATTTTTTACAAGACAGATTTGTTGTATCTTTGCTCTGCCAACATTTTTGTCCTCAAGAACAATGGAAAAGAAAGTAATCCTCATTACAGGAGCCAGCAGCGGAATCGGATTCGACGCCGCTTCGAAGCTCGCCGCCCAGGGGCATAAGGTTTATGGAGCCGCACGGCGCATAGAAAAGATGGCCCCGCTTCAGGAGCAGGGCGTGGTGCCTATCAGGCTGGATGTCACCGACGAGGCGTCTATGGCCGCCGCGGTTCAGACCATCATAGATGCGGAAGGCCGCATCGACGTTCTGTTCAACAATGCCGGCTACGGTTACCTGGGAGCGATAGAGAATGTATCGCTGGAAGAAGCCCGGAGGCAGCTTGAGGTCAACCTGTTCGGCCTGGCGCGCCTTACGCAGCTGGTACTGCCGTATATGCGCAGCCAGCACTCGGGCCGCATCATCAACACCTCCTCGGTCGCAGGAAAGGCCGTAATCCTATTCGGCGGGTGGTACAACATATCGAAGTTCGCGGTGGAGGCATTCAGCGACGCGCTCAGGATAGAGACAAAGCCCTTCGGAATCAAGGTAAGCATCATTGAGCCGAGCGGCATCAAGACGGACTGGGGACTCATAGCCGCCGACAATCTGGAGGCGTCTTCCAAGGGCACCGCCTATGAGGAGAAAGCCCTCAAAATGGCCGCCACGTTCCGCTGGGCCTACAGCTCCAATCTGCTCTCAAAACCGAAATGCGTCACCAGGGCCATAGTCAGGGCCGTCAACGCCCGGAGGCCGCGGATACGCTACCGCACCGGCATGGGCGCCAGCGCGATGATAGCCCTCCACAGCATCCTCCCGGCACGCTGGTGGGATGCCATAGCAAGGATGATTGCCAGGTAAAAACTATTTCAGGAATACGAAGAAGACCGCTGCAACCATACAGAACAGAGCGACTATATGGTTCCAGTGTATGGGCTCGTTCTTGAAGACGATGGAGACTATTATGGTGAACACCGTCAGCGAGATAACTTCCTGAATTACCTTGAGTTGCATCAGGTTGAACGGTCCTCCGTTGACGACCGAGCCCATGCGGTTGGCCGGAATCATGAAGATATATTCAAAGAAGGCTATCCCCCAGGAAGCAAGTATAATAAGGATCAGCGGCCAGTCGGTGCTGATGTGCATTTCCGAGAGTTTTAGCTGCCCGTACCAGGCAAAGGTCATGAATACGTTGGAGATTATCAAAAGGACTATTGTCCAAATACCCTGATGCATATTATCGTCCTGAGTACATTTCTTCGTAATACTTCTGGTAGTCGCCGCTGGTCACGTTGTCCATCCATTCCTGGTTGTCCAGATACCAGCGTACCGTCTTCTCTATGCCCTCCTCGAACTGAAGGCTTGGCTCCCACCCGAGCTCGCTCTGGAGCTTGCGGGAGTCGATGGCGTACCTGAGGTCGTGGCCGGCACGGTCGGTCACATATGTGATAAGGTCCATGTCAGCACCCTCGGGACGGCCCAGCAGACGGTCAACGGTGCGGATGAGCACCTTCACGATATCGATATTCTTCCACTCGTTGAAGCCTCCGATATTGTATGTCTCCGCTATCTTGCCTTCGTGGAAGATAAGGTCGATCGCACGGGCGTGGTCCTCTACGAAGAGCCAGTCGCGCACATTCTCTCCCCTGCCATAGACAGGAAGCGGCTTGCGGTGGCGTATATTATTGATAAACAACGGGATGAGCTTCTCCGGGAACTGATAGGGGCCGTAGTTGTTGGAGCAATTCGTAACAATGGTGGGCATACCGTAAGTGTCGTGGAAGGCACGTACGAAATGGTCGCTGGAGGCCTTGGCAGCACTGTACGGGCTGTGCGGCTGGTACTTGAGTTCCTCCGTGAAGAACTTTTCTCCGTATACCAGATGATGACTGCCGGAAGAAGCCCGGGTGGCAAACGGAGGCTCGATACCCTCCGGATGCGTCATCTCCAGGGCTCCGTAAACTTCGTCGGTGCTGATATGATAGAAACGCTTGCCTTCCCAGTCGCCCTCCCAGCAGGCTTTGGCGGCCTGAAGCATAGACAGCGTACCCATGACGTTGGTACGGGCGAAGGTGAAGGGATCCTTGATGCTGCGGTCCACATGGCTTTCCGCTGCAAGGTGGATGATGCCGTCCACCTTCTCCTCCTTCATCAGCGCAAGGACGCCGTCGAAGTCGCAGATGTCCATCCTGACGAAGCGGTAGTTGGGCTTGTCCTCAATATCCCTGAGGTTGGCCAGATTGCCGGCGTAGGTCAGCTTGTCGAGGTTGATTATACGGTACTCGGGGTACTTGTTCACGAACAGGCGTACCACATGAGAACCTATGAAACCGGCGCCTCCGGTTATGATTATGCTGCGTTTCATTTTATCAGTTTAAGCAGATACTGTCCGTACTGATTCTTTGCCATGGGCGCCGCCGCGGCAGCCAGCTGCTCCGCGTCTATCCAGCCCATCTCGTAAGCTATAGCTTCCAGGCAGGCGATCTTGAGCCCCTGACGCTTCTCCAGGACCTCCACGAAGGTGCTGGCTTCGCTGAGGGAATCGAAGGTGCCGGTGTCCAGCCATGCAAAGCCGCGTCCGAGAGTCTGCACCTTCAGCTCCCCTGCGGAAAGGAATTCCTGGTTCACCGTAGTGATTTCCAGTTCCCCGCGGGCGGAAGGTTTGATACGTCCGGCTACATCCACAACCTTGTTGGGATAGAAATAGAGGCCCACGACCGCATAGTTGGACTTGGGGTTCGCGGGTTTCTCCTCTATGCTCAGGCAGCGGCCTTCGGCGTCGAATTCTGCCACTCCGTAACGTTCGGGGTCACTTACCCAGTAGCCGAACACGGTGGCCATCGAGTCCTCTTCCGCCGCACGCACGGCTTCCTTGAGCTTGGATGTAAAATAGGAGCCGTGGAAAATATTGTCTCCCAGCACCAGGCAGGCGCAGTCGTCGCCGATAAACTCCTTTCCGATGATGAAGGCCTGTGCGAGACCGTCGGGCGAAGGCTGTTCGGCATACTCGAAATGCACCCCGAATGAGGAGCCGTCGCCAAGCAGCCTGCGGAATGCAGGCAGGTCCTGTGGCGTGGAGATGATAAGTATGTCGCGTATCCCGGCCAGCATGAGTACGCTGATGGGATAATATACCATGGGCTTGTCGTAAATGGGCAGCAGCTGCTTGCTCACGCCCTTGGTTATCGGATACAGACGGGTGCCGGAGCCGCCGGCGAGTACTATTCCTTTCATAAGCTCTGAATATTTGCGATACACTCCCTGAGGCTATCTTTCCAGTACGGCACTACAGTCCCGAAGGTGCTCTTTATCAACGATTTGTCCAATACCGAATAAGCCGGCCGCCGGACCTTGGACGGGAACTCCGAAGAATGGCAGGGGCGTATGTCGCAGGCGCCGTTTCCGGCTATTTCCGCAATCTCCCTGGCGAAATCGTACCAGCTGCACACTCCCTCGTTGCTGAAGTGATAGATGCCGGTGTTCCCCTCATACTTGCGATTCTCCACTATATCCAGAATGGCTGCTGCCAGGTCCCTCGCGTAAGTAGGAGTACCTACCTGGTCGAACACCACGTTCAGGCTCGGCTTCTCGGCCGTCAGACGGAGCATGGTACGTACGAAGTTCTTGCCCGTTTCGCTGTACAGCCATGCTGTACGGATGATGACATACTTGCATCCGGAAGACATCACAGCCTGCTCTCCGTGGAGCTTGGTGAGCCCGTAAACTCCTGTGGGACTTCCTTTTACGTCCTCCTTGCAGGGCGTGTTCAGGAATTCCCCGCCGAAGACGTAGTCGGTGCTGATATGTACCAGCAGGCCGTCTCTCTCTTTGATGGCCTCAGCCAGTATGCCGGGGGCGCCGGCGTTCAGGAGTTCGGCAAGTTCGGGACGGTCTTCCGCTCCCTCGACGTCCGTAAAAGCGGCGCAGTTGATAATCACGTCCACCTCTTCCCGGTGCACCATATCGCGTACCGCCTCCCGGGAAGTGATGTCCAGCTCCGCCACATCCGTCAGAATGTAGCGGTCTGCGCTTCCCTCGGCCAGCCTGCCTATCCAGGTGCCCAGTTGGCCGTTTGCTCCGGTAACAAGTATATTCATATCCTTTCCAGCGTTTCCAGTTCCAAATCCATAGTAGCGGCGCCCAGAAGCCCCAGTCTCACGGCCAGGCAGCGTTCCGCGCCCACGTTCAGCAGTTCGCACTCCAGGCCCGTCAAGGGGCCGCTCGTCACGCGGACCCGGTCTCCTGGAGCAAGGGGACGGTCGGAAAAGCGGAGCGCTCCGGTGCCGTTTTCCACCATGCGGCGGAAGGCCTCCATCTCCTCGTCCCTAACTACCGCGGCCTTGCCTGCATCGGGCAGGAAGCGCCATATACGCGGCTCAGCCTCCATTATCCCCACCCGCTCCGAATCGAGGCAGCGGACGAACACGAAACGGGGAATTACCAGGCATTCCACCAGTTTCCGCCTGTCGCTCCAGCGCCTCAGTTCCCTGCGTACCGGCAGATAGTGCTCTACTCCCCTGGCGGCCAGCGTTTCTGCCACATTCTTCTCCTGACAGCTGCGTACGCAGGCCACGTACCATTTCTTCTCCATCAGGCCAGATGCAGATTGGCCTCCAGCTCAAGGTCGTCGTCAGTAAACGACCGCAGGCAGGAGACCAGGTAATCTATCATGGCGTCGGAGAACACCCCGTCTCCGGTATATATCAGTCTGTCCTTGTCCAGTTCGTCCGCCGCCTCGCTGCAGGACGCCGGAAGCTGCTCCAGCGACTGCAGAATGGCCGCGTTGCCGGAGGCGTGAATATCGACTCCGAGCCCCACATAGGTCCTTCGAGCCACCTGGAGCGCGTCAGGCATGGCGAAACCGTGACGTGCCGCGCAGCACAGGGCCGCCATCAGCAGGTAGGTGTTGCAGCTGGCGTCTGAAGCCCTCCACTCGAAGGTCGCCTTGTCGGAGAAGTCTCTCTCGAGAGGCGTTTCCTGAGGGTTGCAGACGGCCGACATATCCTTGGTGCTGGTCCAGCCGAGCGGCACCCTTACCAGCGCGCTGCGGTTCGAATGAGACCAGCAGAGCGATGTGGGAGCTTCCTGATTGGGCACCAGCCTCATGAAGGACAGGGGGTGCGGGTTGCCGAAGGCAGGCAGCGAAGTGCCGGCGTCCATGAAGCCCGCTATAGCCTTGCGGACGGTGTCGGTAATGTCGCCGCCTTCCGCCATGACGCTCTTGCCGTCCCTGGTGAACTTGCAGTGGACGTGCATGCCGGAACCCGCCTTGCCGGCGGTAATCTTGGGGGCGAAGGTTATGGTTACCCCGTAATCGTAAGCCAGCTGCCGCATAATCCACTTTGCCACAATCAGTTGCTCTGCAGCCTCTTCTATATCTACCGGGAGGAATTCTATCTCGTTCTGCTCATACACTTTCCCGTCCATGTGGAAATTGCCCACCTCGCTGTGGGCGTATTTGACCATGCCGCCCGCCTCGGTGATAAGGCGTATGGCCTCAACCCGGAAATCGGCGAACTTGTTGAAGGGGGCGCTCTCGTGATAGCCCTTCTGGTCGGCTATGGGATACATCCCGTCGTCTTCCGCGATAATGTAGTACTCCAGCTCACCCATGGTCTGCATCTCCAGGCCGGTACGCTGCTTGAAGACCTCGTGGGCCTTGTGGAGCACATATTCGGGAGAACTCTCGAAAGGCTCGCCCTCGCGGTTGAAGAATGAGCAGAGCAGGTCCACCGTGGGCACGTCGGAGAAGGGATTCCTGAAGGCCGTACGGTAACGGGGTACTACGTAGAGGTCGCTCCGGCCGGCTTCCACAAAGGGGAAAAGGCTGGAGCCGTCCACCCTCTCGCCAGCCTCCAGGATATTGATCAGATGCTCCTCGTCGCGGACTACGAAATTCAGGGTCTTGAGGCGCCCGTCCCATCCGCAGTAATGGAAGTTGAGTATTTCTACGTGGTTGTCCAGGCAATACTTTACCAGTTCCGCACGTGTTTGTATCTTGAGCATGTGTTATTAACTTAGTATCTTACAAATATAGTAAAAAATCAGAACCGGAGCGACAGCGAGGCCATTGTACTGCCGCTGACAGGATCGATGCCCGGAGCGACCGCCAGCTGCACTTTACGTGGCGTTCCCAGGCCGTCCCACTCGATATCAGGGATGCCGAAAAGGCTCTTGACCGGCTCCAGCAGCCAGCCGCCGATATGGGCGCTGAGTATCCCCCACCCGGCTCCGGCCAGGATGTCGCCCACCCAGTGTCTGTCGGCGACGATACGCGACACGCCAACTGCAGAAGACAATGCGTAGGCTCCTGTGCCCCAGGCCCAGCCGTAATCCATCCTCACCAGTTCGGAACCGGTAAAGGCGACAATGGTATGCCCCGAAGGGAAGGAGTCGTATGAAGATCCGTCCGGCCTCAGTGAAGCGAAGATCTTTTTAGCCACGTATCCGCCTCCGAAGGCGAATAAAAGCGCAAGGGCGGATTCGATGCACCTGTCCACCAGGGCGTGCTGCGACTTTACACCTACCAGCCCCATCCCTACATGCGCGGCGGCTGGGACAAAACGGATGTAGTCGGCCCAGGGGCAGATTCCGACAACTTCCGGCTTACTTAGTTCCTTCAGGGTGAAATCCCTCACAGGAACCTCTACGGCCTCGTGTCCAAGGAAATGGACTGCAAGGCCGGAGGCGCCGAGGACCGCCGGAGCGATCAGCTGGGAAGCCTTGAAACCGGAGCGCAGCGACAGGGTATCCACAGCGAACTGCGCACGCACGGCAGTGCATACGCAGAGGCAGATGAGGAAAACCGTCAGACGCTTCACGGAAACTATGCGATTTGCGGACGCCCGGGGCGCTCACGGCGTTCTGTACCCTCCAGATGGCGTTCTTCCATCTTTCCTTCCTGAAGGTCGGCGTAATCCAGCCTGGCGTTGTAGATATCTACAGCGGTGAAAATCGCGGAACGCATGGACTGAGGGTCCGCCATGTCGCGACCTGCCAGCTCGAAGGCCGTCCCATGGTCCGGAGACGTACGCACTACGGGCAAACCTGCAGTGTAGTTGACTCCGTCCTCGAAAGAAAGGGCCTTGAAGGGGGCGAGTCCCTGGTCGTGATACATTGCCAGAGTGGCATCGAAACGCTCATAATGCCCAAGGCCGAAGTATCCGTCGGGAGAATACGGACCGAAGGCAAGTATGCCCTCTTCCGTTGCCTCGGCGATCGCCGGAACTATGATATCCTGCTCCTCGGTGCCCAGCAGGCCTCCGTCGCCGCTGTGGGGATTGAGGCTGAGCACCGCGATACGGGGCTGGTCTATGCAGAAGTCCTCCTTAAGGGACTGGTCCATAAGACGCAACTTGCTGACTATCTTCTCTTTGGTAATGGCGGCAGGTACATCCTTCAGGGGGATGTGACCGGTAACCACGCCGAGCTTCAAACGATGGCTTGTCATGAGCATGGTCACGTCCTTGACTCCGAACTGCTGCTGCAGATACTCAGTATGGCCCGGGAATCCGAAGCCCTGCCCGGACATAGCCTTCTTGTTGATGGGGCCGGTCACCAGCACGTCTATCTGTCCGTCCTTGATGTCGGCGACCGCCTTTGCAAGTGCGGTAATCGCCGATTTGGCGGACTCCGGCGTGGCCTGGCCGGGTTCCGCGAACACATTCTCCGGCAGACAGTTAAGGATATTGATACATTTGGGCTTGGCATCCGCCGCGGAGTTGATTACGTTGGTCTCCAGCTGCTCGATTTCGGGTATCCCCTTGCGGTAGAAGCCGAAGAGCTTGGAAGAGCCGTAAACCACTGGAATAAAGAACTCCAGCACACGGGGGTCGGACAACGCCTTGATTATTACTTCGTAGCCTATGCCGTTGGAATCACCCTGGGTGATGCCCACTATCGGTTTTCGTTTCATATTATATCAGTTTGTTTTCTGTAGATTCTTCATATCCGGTGTCCGGCGGGAGGCCCGGTCTGGAATAGGCCTCGACCGCAAGACGGTCGCATCTTTCGTTCTCGGGATGCCCTGCATGTCCCTTTATCCAATGGAAACTCAGGCGGAAAGAACGGGACAGGACATCGTAGCGTTCCCACAGGTCGCCGTTCTTCTTGCGCTTCCAGCCCTGGGTGATGGTATTCACCACATATTGCGAGTCGCTCCACACCTCGACCTCGGCGCCTTCCCACCGTATGGCTTCCAGCCCCTTGATGACCGCCAGCAGTTCCATGCGGTTATTCGTGGTAAGCGAAAAGCCTCCGCTCATCTCCCTGCGAAGGTCGCCGCAACTCAGCACCACGCCCCAGCCTCCCGGGCCGGGATTGCCGCTGGCCGCGCCATCGGTATAGAGATGTATGACCTTACGCTCAGGCATTACAGGTATTCTTGTATTTCGTCGTATTCGTATCCTCTGGTAAGGGCGAACTTTATCAGTTTCAGTTTGATCTGGGGGTCTCCCTCCAGGCTTTTGCGCTTGTTTTCCATCAGCCTTGCCAGTTTGTCCGAGGCCTTGCCGGGGTCGATTTCCTCCAGGGCCGCGGCAATGGTTTCTGCGGCTATCCCTTTGGCTCTCAGCGCATAGCGTATCTTCACGCTCCCCCATCCGGTAAGCGCGGACTTCTCGCGGGCGAAAGCTCCGGCATAGCGGGCGTCGTCCACGAACTTGTCGGCAACCAGGCTGTCCACCACTTCGGCGGCCCTGGCCGAGTCTCCGTCCAACGCCTTGAAAGCCTTCAGGCGCACGTCGCTTACGCAATACTCCCTTTTGGAGCACTGCACTTCCAGCCTGTCGAGTACTTTCTTCTGTTCGTCGTCCATCTTAGAAATCAAAGCCAAGGGAAATATAGAGTCCGGCGTCCTGGGAGAACAATCCGTTTCTGGGAGACCATGTTCCCAGCACCTTTACAGGTCCCAGAGGCGTTACGTATGCAAATTCCAGTCCTGCGCCCAGAGCGGAAGGCCGGAAAAAGTCAGCTACGTCCTCGTCTGCTGCTCCTTCTGCCTCAAAGATACTGTTGTTGAACTCTTTGAAAAGGCCTCCGGTAACGGTTGTATAAAAATTACCTATCTGCCCCCTGACGCCCAGCTGGGCGACGCTCGCAAACGGGCCGGCCAGATATACGTTGCCGAATCCGATGAACGGAATCTGGCCTTCGAAGTATCTGCCGGGGATCACGCCTCCCACGTAGTTCTTGTGGGCGATTGAGTATGTGGGGTTACCCTCGTCATAACCGGCCAGATTAAAATCGTCTTCGATTATCATACGCCCGTAAAGCTCGGGGAGGAGTGCAAAATGCCCTCCCAGGGGGATTACGCCGCTGAAATTAAGATAACTTGTGAAAGTAGGAGTAAATTCCCCTACGCCTGTCTTGAGGAAGTCATAGTCTGCGCCGAAGGAAAGCCTGATTCCCCTGGACGGATAGAAAGACCTGTCCATGGTATACAGGGTTCCGTTCCCGAAGAAGCCGAGGAAACCGCCCCTGGTCTTATCCTTGTCCAGGAGGTACATGTCGTACCCGTATTTACTCCTGGGCGACAGGGCGTAGTATCGGTACTGGGCTCCAAGGTTAAAGTCCACCCGCTTCCAGCTCATGTTGGAGAGATACAGCCGTTCGGCATGCCCACCCCATTCTATCGCCTCGGTAGCGCCGGCCAGATTGGGGTACATGGATGCCGATACGTTTTTGGCCCTAGCGTCGAAGTTGATCGTAGGCATCCAGCTCAGATCCAGGGCAGCATGTGCTCCTATCATCTGGGTACGGCCTACCTTGGCATCGATGTCAAACTTCAGCCCTGTAAGCTTGTGTGCGTTGAATCCGACGTTGAACAGGAAGGCTGCCCATTCTTCGTTGTCGAAACGCACCCCCATACCGAACTGGTGAAGAGGGCCCTTGACACAGTTGAAGACCAGCCTGTACGGTTCCACTGTGCCGAGTATGCTGTAGGTGACTGTGGAGAAGCAGCCGGTAGCCTCGATAACGGACATTATCCTGTCCATCTCCTGCTTGTCTACGTAAGAACCTTCCTTGAACTTGATCCGCTTGCGAAGGAGGCGGGATTCGGAATTCGTAAGCCCCTTGAACTCGACCGAATTGATCTGAACCGGCTGTTTGTTTATGTCAATTGCAGGAGGCGCGTTCAGGTAGGGCTTTGCGCCCTTCATCATCCTTTTCACGTCCGCCAGCTCGCCGGCCTTCTCCTTCGCCGCGACGTAGCCCCTGTGTATCATGGTGTCAATGGCTACGGGATTGAAGCTCAGCATATTGTAGCCGTCAAGCACAGGCTTGATATAGACGTCAGTGGATTTCATGTTCTGCGAGAGCGATTCGCTTCCAAGCATGGAAATGAAGCGCATCATGATATCCAGGACATTGTTTATCTTGGAAAAGCCGGGGTCCTTGTCGGAGAGGTTCACGCCTATGATGATATCGCAGCCCATGGCCTTGGCAAGGTCCACCGGGAAATTGTTGCGTACGCCACCGTCTACCAGCACCATGCCCTGGGTACGTACGGGCCGGAACATTCCGGGAATGCTCATGGTAGAACGCATGGCCGTCTTGAGTGGGCCGTACGACCAGTTCTTCGCCTTCACGCTCACCATATCCGCCGCCACGCAGAAGAACGGGATGGGCAGGTCGGCGAACGACATATCGTCCTCATAACCGACGGCGAGGCTGGAGAGCATATTGTTGACATTGAAGCCGTAAACATATCCCGACGGAAGGGAGCTCATAAAGGTATTGGACCCGTATTCGACGTCGGGGCCGTTGCCCCCGTAACGCACCTGCTCGTCTATTCTGTGCTGAAAATCCTTCTTGGCGTAATGGAACGGGACGGACAGCACATAGGTCTCGCGGTACATCTTCTGCGCATAGGAATAGTAGGAACGGTCGATCTTGTCCGTAAGCATCACGCTCCAGTCCTGGGCCCTCAGCAGGGAATCCAGATAATCCGGCTTGTAGCCCAGCGATGCCAGGCCGCCGATCAGGCCGCCCATACTGGTGCCGAAAATGGCATCCACGGGTATTTCGTTTTCCTCGAGATACTTGAGAACGCCCACGTGAGCGGAGCCCTTGGCGCCACCGCCGCTGAGCACCAGGCCCACCGTAGGGCGGTGCTGTTCACGGTGAATCTTGTCCATGCGGGCGCGCATCTTGACGATGATGGCCGCATCGGCATCCGGATCCGTACTGTCCACAGTGAGTCCGTTGGCGTGCGTCTGCGCGGTGGCGGGGAGCCACGACAACAGGGCCGCTACTGCGCAGAATGCCGCCCGGCAAGCATTCCGCAGGCCGCGAGTATATCCTCGCCCCTTGAGGCTCTTATCGTACATACTATTCCGTGTTTATTGAGTCTGTCCCTGAATTCCTCCATACGCACCGCCGGAGAGCAGCCGTAAGGGAAATCGGGGATTTGGTGGAATCGTATAAGGTTCACGCGGCACTCCAGTCCGCCAAGCAGGCGGATAAGGGCGTCGGCGTGACGCTTGTCGTCGTTCCAACCGGCAAACATTGTATATTCAAAACTGACCCGGCGCTGGCCGGAGAAGTCGTACCGACGCAGCAGGGCCACGATGTCCTCAAGCGGCCAGGCCTTCTGGACCGGCATCAGCTCCAGCCGTTCGTCGGGGAAAGGATTGTGGAGGCTGACTGCAAGGTGGCAGCGCTGCCCGTCGAGGAAGCGCTTGAGTACCGGCAGCACGCCTATAGTACTGAGGGTAATGCGTTTGGGACTCCAGCCGAAGCCCTTTTCGTCCGTCAGGATACCTATCGCCCTGGCGACTTCGTCGTAGTTGTCCAGCGGCTCCCCCATGCCCATGAAGACGGCGTTGGTCAATTCCGCGGATTCGGGGATGCTGACGAACTGGTTGAGTATGTCCGCCGCATCCAGATTTCCGTGCCAGCCTTGGCGTCCGGTCATGCAAAACTTGCATCCCATCCGGCAGCCGGCCTGGGAACTGACGCACAGGGTCTTCCGGTCTTCGTCCGGAATCATTACGGATTCCACGTACCTGTCCTCCCCGGGGCGGCTCTCCGGGCCGATTCTGAAGAGATATTTGACGGTGCCGTCCGAAGACCTGGCAGACCCTGCCGGAGCGGAGGTTCCCAGGACGCAGTTATCCTGGAGCCGGGCCTTGGATTCCTTGGAAATGTTGCTCATGGCGTCCCAGTCCGTAACCCTTTTTTCATACAGCCATTCTGCCAGCTGACGCCCTACAAAAGGCCTCAGCCCGCACTCGACGGCCAGGGCGGAAAGCTCGCCTGGAGTTTTTCCGAGCAACTTTGTCATGACAATACAAAAATAACGAATTTTCTCTTATATTTGTAATCCTAACTTTTAAAACCACACGTTATGGCTAAAGAAATTGAAACACAAGCCCCTGAAACCAATGCCGCGAAACTCAAGGCATTGCAGGCCACTATCGACAAGATCGAGAAGGATTTCGGGAAAGGAACGATTATGAAGCTGGGAGATCAGCCACAATGGGATGTCCAGGTGATACCGAGCGGCTCAGTAGCCCTCGACCATGCACTCGGCATTGGTGGTTACCCCCGGGGACGTATCATCGAAATCTACGGACCCGAATCGAGCGGCAAGACTACTCTTGCCATCCACGCTATCGCAGAAGCCCAGAAGCAGGGCGGAATAGCCGCCATGATCGACGCCGAGCATGCGTTCGACCGCAGCTACGCCCAGGCTCTCGGAGTCAACCTCGAGACCCTGCTCATCAGCCAGCCGGACAACGGCGAACAGGCCCTGGAGATAGCTGACAACCTGATCCGCAGCGGAGCCATCGACATCGTAGTCATCGACTCCGTCGCTGCCCTCACTCCCAAGGCCGAAATCGAAGGCGAGATGGGAGACAACAAGGTAGGCCTTCAGGCCCGCCTCATGAGCCAGGCTCTCCGCAAGCTTACGGCCAACATCTCCAAGACCAACACCTGCTGCATCTTCATCAACCAGCTGCGCGAGAAGATTGGCATCATGTTCGGCAATCCGGAGACCACTACCGGCGGCAACGCCCTTAAGTTCTACGCTTCCGTGCGTATCGACGTGCGCCGCACCACACAGCTCAAGGACGGCGACGAGGCCACCGGCAACCGCACCCGCGTGAAAGTCGTCAAGAACAAGATGGCTCCGCCTTTCAAAAAGTGCGAATTCGACATCGTTTACGGCGAGGGCATCAGCCACGTCGCAGAGATTACGGATCTGGCCATAGAGTTCGACATCATCCACAAGAGCGGCTCCTGGTTCAGCTACAACGGCGAGAAGCTCGCACAGGGTCTGAGCGCAGTCAAGCAGCTGCTGAAGGACAATCCCGAGCTCTGCGAACAGATTGAAGCCCAGGTGCGCGAAGCCCTGGCAACGGTCAAGGACTAAACACAAAAAGGCGGCCTCTCGGGGCCGCCTTTTTAGTCTTTATGGATATTACTCACCGGGTTCGATAGCTCCCATCGGGCAGGCGTCGGCGCAAGTGCCGCAGTCTATGCACACATTGGGATCGATGGAGTAAACGTCTCCTTCCTTAATAGCACCGGTAGGACATTCGCCCTGGCAAGTGCCGCAAGCAACGCAGGTATCTGCAGAAATTTTGTAAGCCATAATTCGAATTATTATTTGAGTGTGCAAATTTACGGTATTGTATTTGAATAATCAAGAATCAAGTTTGATTTTTTGCATATATTTGCAGCAATGAAACGTACAGTGATAATACTTGCAAGTCTGTTCGCCGCCTGTACAGCTTACGCCCAGACGGAGTTCGGAGGAGTCGTACGCCTGGACAAGACCGTACACGACTTCGGCACGGTGGACGTGAAGGACGGCGCCGTAAGCTGCAGTTTCACCGTTACCAACATCGGAGAGGATACACTCAATATATTCGCAGTAACTTCTACCTGCGGCTGCACTACCGCCAAGTGGACGCGCTCCGACATAGCTCCGGGCGAAGCCGGACAAATAGACGTCACGTTTACCAACGACGAAGGGCCTTACCCCTTCGATAAGACCCTCACCGTATATCTGTCGGCCCTGAGCCGCCCCGTTATACTGCATATCAAAGGCACGGCGGTCAAAGGCCGGAAGGCAAAAAAATAAGCGGTCGTTGAAGCGACCGCTTATTTTTTATTCACGCTCGGCAGTCTTGTCCGGGCTCATCACCACTTCTCCGAAGTTGCCTGAGGCCAGGATCTTGGCCACGGCATCCTTTATACTGTCGGCAGTAAGGGCGTTAACCGCAGCCTCATACTCGGCGTCGTAATCGGCCTTGCCGAAGCGGTACCAGTGATTGATGACATCCATCCAGTAGTTGTTCTGGATACGCTTCTCGGGAATGTTCTTCTTAAAGTTCTCCATAACGCGGTTCATCTGCTCAGCATTAGG
>Ga0310690_10001157_pt1 | contig 48871 bp, 38 predicted proteins | sample AusTroGonzalo_MG_2_FD_207661 | JGI IMG/M metagenome (GOLD analysis project Ga0310690, IMG submission 207661) | Bovine rumen microbial communities from tropical cattle in Woodstock, Queensland, Australia - Gonzalo_04 (v2) (version 2) | ecosystem: Host-associated > Mammals > Digestive system >... | reverse complement strand
ATGTATCTGACGCTGTAACCTTCTTCCAGCATCTTCATGTACTTCAACCGATCTTCATAACTGTGTCTTTTTGGCATAATAAAAACCCCGAAAGTTTTTTGTCCAACTTTCGGGGTTCAGGTCATTTTTGAGGGTCGCCTGTCTTGTTATAACTATAGAAATGTAAAATTTTACAAAATAATATTGCCATTATTTTTGAAATTTCTATATTTGCAAAAATTTTCAAAATGATTCAAATTGAAGACATGTCTAATGCCGAATTGGTTGCCCTGTTGGGTGAGCGGTATAAGGACTATAGGATACGCATGGGTAAGTCGCAGAAGGAAGTCGCTGAATTTAGCGGCCTCAGCGTGTTCACGGTGAGCCAGTTCGAGAACGGCTCGGCGAAGAACCTCACGCTCGACTCGCTCTTCCGGATGCTGCGGGCCATCGGCATGATTGAGGTCGTCGACAAACTATTGGAGCCGTTGCCGCCCAGCCCAGCAGTGATGGCCAAATTGAACAAGGCGCACCGCGAGCGCGTGTTTAAACCCAGGAGGAAAACCGATGAAGAATAACAACGCCATACATGTCATGCTTTGGGGAAGCCCGATGGGAACGCTCTATTGGGATGCTAAGGAGTCGCTTTCCTATTTCGAGTTCGACCCGCTCTTCTTGGGGAAAGGCCTTGACATTTCCCCAATCGTCTACGGCCTATCCAAACTTCGTGAACAGAAAAGCCTCCCCATTAAGGGTATTCGTGGCCGTTTCAAAGGCCTCCCTCCCTTTGTGGCCGATTCGTTGCCCGACCGCTGGGGAAGCAAGGTTTTTGCCTCGTGGTGCCAACAGCAGAAGATTAATCCCAACGAGATTACCCCGTTGGACTTCTTGCTCTATCTTGGCAAACGCGGCATGGGCGCACTGGAGTTTGAACCCGCCTACGACCTTGACGCAAAAGGGCCGGATGTCGTCAACGTGGTCGAGCTGTACCGTTATGCGCAAGCCATCCTTCAAGGCCGTTTGGATTTGCGACTGACCTTGGATGATTCGTTGGCACTTCAAGATATCTTCAAAGTGGGGACATCCGCTGGCGGACAGCGTCCAAAGGCCATCATCGCCATCAAAAAGGGAATGAACGAACCTGACATGATTTGCTGCGGGCAGGGAGATGTTCCCGAGGGTTTCCGACATGCCATTCTGAAATTTCAGGAGCATGACTATCCGTCTGCAGAACTTGAAATGACCTACTATGAAATGGCCAAGGCATGCGACATTCGGATGATGAATTCAGAGATGATCAAATGCGAAGGCGTGAACCATTTCCTGACGTATCGTTTCGACAGGTTAGGGAATAACAAACTCTTTTCCCAAACCCTCATGGCGCTCTACCCATCTGCCGGCAGCTATGAGAACTACCTATATGCGGTAAGGAAGCTTGGATTAGGTTATCCCGACCTCCTTGAGGCCTTTAGGAGGATGGCATTCAATGTGATATCCTGCAACGTGGACGACCACGCCAAGAATTTCTCCTTCCTGATGGACCGCAAAGGCCGATGGAGTCTGGCACCAGCATACGACTTAACCTTCAGTGTGGATTTGGAGGCCTTGCCGTTTGAGAACTATCATGCCTTCAGCGTCAATTCAAAAGTGACTGACATTACTGACGAGGACATGCTTGCGGTGGCCGGGCAATTCGACCTGAAAAAAGGAGATGCCCTGAAAGCCATTGACGAGGTGAAAGATGCCGTGCGCCAGTTCCCCGAAATAGCCCGAAGGAATGAGGTTCCTGAAGCACTGATTGGTGAGATCGCTTCCTGTTTGGGAATTGAAATGTGAAAGCTGACGCAGGCCCATTTGTGAATCATTTCTGAAAATTCGTGTTCAAAAAAGATGAATGACCTCCCCGAAATAATAAAACAAAAACTCGCCGCGCTGCCCAATAAGCCCGGCGTGTACCGCTATTTCGACAAAAACGGTACGCTCATCTATGTGGGCAAGGCCAAGAACCTCAAACGCCGCGTCAGCAGCTATTTCAATAAGGAGCAATCGGGCAAGACGCGCGTCCTCGTGAGCAAAATCGCCGACCTCGAATACAGCATCGTCGACTCGGAGGCTGAGGCGCTGCTGCTTGAGAACACGATGATCAAGCAGTACAAGCCGCGCTACAACATCATGCTCAAGGACGACAAGACCTATCCGTGGATCTGCATCAAGAAAGAGGCTTTTCCACGCGTCTTCCTCACAAGAAGAAAGGTCAACGACGGTTCGGAATATTTCGGCCCCTATCCTTCGGTGCGCACAGCGCATATCCTGTTGGATTTGCTCGGACAGGTCTATAAGATCCGTTCGTGCCGTACGCCGCTGACGGAAGCGGGTGTTGCCAAAGGCAAGTACAAGGTCTGCCTCGACTACCACATCCACAAGTGCAACGGACCTTGCGAAGGCTTGATTTCCAAAGCTGACTACAACGCCATGATTGCTGAAATCCGCGAAGTCATCAAGGGCAATCTGGGTGGCGTGCTTCGTGCGTTGAAAGAGGCGATGATGGATTACGCCTCACGCATGGAGTTTGAAGAGGCGCAGCTCGTCAAAGAGAAGTATGACCTTTTGGAGGAATACCGCAGCCGCTCGACGGTGGTCAGCGCGACAATCCATGACGTGGAGGTGTTCTCCTATGTCGACGACGAGGAGACTTTCTATGTCAACTACATGAAGGTGAAGGATGGCGCCGTGGTGCAGAGCCATTCCTTCGAGATGAAACGCAAGTTGGAAGAGTCTGCCGAAGAGTTGCTGCTCTTGGCTGTCACCGAGTTGCGGCAGCAGTTTGGCGACCATGCGCCCGAGATTATCGTGCCGATGAAGCTCGATTACGCCATCGAAGATGTGACGATGACGGTGCCGCAGCGTGGCGACAAGTTGAAGCTACTTGACCTCTCGCGCCGCAACGCCATGCAATACCGCATCGACCTTGAGAAGCAACGCAGTCTCGTTGACCCGGAACGCCATCAGAAACGGGTGCTCAACCAACTGAAGGAGGCTTTGCAGTTGGAGGAAATCCCCGAGGTTATTGAGTGCTTCGACAACTCCAACTTCCAAGGCGACTATGCCGTGGCGGGTATGGTGCAGTTTGTGAACGGCAAGCCCAACAAGGCCGCTTACCGCCATTTCAACATCAAGACAGTGGAAGGCCCCGACGACTATGCCTCGATGAAAGAGGTGGTGCGCCGTCGTTATTCACGGCTTATTGAGGAAGGCAAGTCCTTGCCCAACCTCATCATCACCGATGGTGGCAAGGGACAGATGGAGGTGGTCAGGCAGGTGATTCAAGACGAGCTGCATGTCGACATCCCCATCGCGGGCTTGGCCAAGGACGACCGGCACCGCACCAACGAACTGCTCTTCGGCTTCCCGCCTCGTGTGGTGGGCCTGAAGCCCAATTCGGAGGTGTTTCGCCTGCTGACGCATATCCAGGACGAGGTACACCGTTTCGCCATCACCTTCCACCGCAAGAAGTTCGAGAAGGGCTTCATGCACTCCGAGTTGGCCGACATCAAGGGGATAGGGAAGAAGACGGCGGAGAAGTTGCTGTTGGAACTGAAATCAGTGAAAGGCATCAAGGAAGCCTCGTTGGAACGACTCACGGAGATTGTCGGACCCGCCAAGGCAGAGATTGTTTACAGGCACTTCCACCAATAAAAAAATCCGACGCAATGCGCCGGATTTTTTTTGTTTCGTCATGTCGTCAAGTTTACTGCAACTTGAACAGCACGGGAATCTGGTAGGACACACGCACGGCCTTACCACGTTGTTTGCCGGGTTTCCACTTTGGCAGTGACTTGATCACGCGCACGGCCTCTTCGTCGCAGCCGCCGCCGATGCCACGCAGGATCTTCACGTTGGACACGGAGCCGTCGGGCTCGACAACGAAGCCGACGAACACACGACCCTGGATGCCAGTCTCACGGGCAATCTGAGGATACTTGATGTGTGTGGCGACATACTTCAAAAGTTCGCCTTCGCCACCGGGGAAGGAAGGCATCTCTTCCACAATTTGGAAGATCTCCTGTTCCACGACTTCTTCTTCCTCGACTTCAACGGGGACATACTCTTCGATGACTTCGTTCTGTTCCACTTCGGCGTTGATTTCGATGTCTTGAGTCTCCACGTCGTCATCCACGATTTCGAGTTGCGTAGTCTGTTGAGGCACCTCCACAGGCTGTGGTTTGGGTTCCTCTTGCTTGGTGATTTCCACCATGTCTTCGTCGACAGCGATTTCTCTGTTGAGCAGGCTGGCGTCAATCTCGCGCTTGTCGTAGCTCTTGTGCTCGAAAGCCAACCAGGCGACGAGCAAGCTGATAATCATACCGATCTGCATGAACATCAGTCTCTTGTTCTCGAGATTCGCTTTGGGTGATTTTTTCTCTTCCATGGTACTTATGTTTTATGTTTTCTACTTCACATTTGACGATGCGAAAGTAGTAATTTTTTTGTTTAATAACGCAATTGATATGAATTTTATTTTTTCCGATGAAAAAAAAGATAAAAAACAAGTGCGCCAATACCCGTGCCGATGCTGTCGGCGAGGAAATCGAACCAGTCGCCGGTGCGTCCCGGAACGATTGTCTCCTGTATGATTTCGGTGAGGCCGCCGTAGGCGATACTGATGATGATGGCCAGCCAAATAGCACGTTTTCTGTATCCTACTCCGTTGTCTATGAATTGTTTACGATAACCCCATAGACATAGGAAGGCGAAGGTGGCATACATGAGGATATGCACCACCTTGTCGAGTCCGATGACGGGCTTGACGCTGGGCAACAAAGAACCCGGGAGTCCGGTCAGAATCAGGATGGCGATTCCGCACAGGATTCCCGGGTAGCTATTTCTGGTGAGCCTATCCAAGAAGATTATTTGTTGATCTTGGCTTCGTAGGCGGCGGCGTCCATGAGGTCGTCGAGGTCAGCCACGTTGTTCACTTTGATCTTGATGATCCAAGCAGCGCCGTAGGGGTCGCTGTTGACGATCTTGGCCTCGTTTTCGTCAGCGAGGGCTTCGTTGACTTCGAGGATCTCGCCAGCCACGGGCATGAGCAGCTCAGCAGTGGTCTTCACGGCTTCGATGGCGCCGAATTCGTCTTGGGCTTCGAGGGTCTCACCGACGATGTCGGGGTCGACATCGACGAAGGTGATTTCGCCAAGTTCGTTTTGTGCATAATCGGTGATGCCGACATAGGCCTCTTCGCCTTCAAGGCGGATCCATTCGTCGTCGTTTGTGTACTTCAGGTTTGCAGGAATGTTCATTTTTGTATGGTTTAAGGTTGCTATATTTTTAATTAGGCTGCGAAATTACATATTTTAGTTGCTCACTCGGCATTTTGTCGAAAATTTTATTGCGCCAGACTGAATCTTATGGTGATGCCACCGTAGGTGGTGGAGTTCTTAAAGGTGTTGGCCACTTCGGGGATGGTCAGGTCGTACTTGAAAAAGGCCTGTGCGCTGAGTCGCTGGCTGAAGTTGTAGTCGGCGGTGAAGTAGAGATTGAACTTGTTTTGGCCGGCCGACACCTGGCTGTTGTTTTCGTCGATGCGGCGCAGGATGGTGATGTCTCTCTTGTAGCCAAGGTCGAGCTTGAGCACGAGGTCGTTCTTGATGGTCTGGGTCTTGCCACTGCCACCGATGGGGGTAATGTTGAACGACAGGTTCTTGATGCGGTAACCGCCTCCGATGACGATTTCACGCCCATTCACCTCAGTGAGTTGGTTGTTGGCGAAACTCAGGGTCAGCGTTCTCGCTTTCTTGTACTGCAAGTTCAGGGTCATGGAGTTTTGCAGGCCGATGTCGATGCCGATCAAGGGGGCGAACTGTTCGTTGAGGACGATCTGGGCCATGTCATACTTTGGGATGATGAGGTCGGAGTTTTCGTACGTCTGCACGGTGTTGGTCTCGTCGTAGTAGACATTGGAAGCCCATGAGTTAATGGCGTAGTTCGACTTGTAGCTGTGGGTGATGCTGAGGGTCTTGAAGATCTTGCCGATGGCTGGTATATTGGTCAGACCGTTGATGGTGAGGTTCCAGTTAGGCAGCGGGAAACGCGGGAAGGGGTTGAGACTGACGGTGTTGGGGTCTTGACCGGTATAGGCGGAGATGAAGGAATAAAGCAACACATCCATCGAGCCTGAGGTGTAGCCTTTCGGGAAGTAGTCGCCCGCCAGGGTATCGTAGACATATTCATTGACCTGCTCGATCCATTGCGGGTTGTTGCGCGCGATGCGGTCGGCGATGGTCTTACGGTTGCTCATCAGCCTGTTGAACAGGGTGGAGTCGCCTGCTGTGAAGGCTGTGCCCGCCATGAAATAGCTCATGCTGAAGCTGCCGTTGTAGGTCGGGGTGAAGATGTCGAAGTCGTTCGTCATCTCATTGTAGCGGAAGTAGTGCTGTCGGTTTTCGGCATAGTTACGATTACCCGTGATGTCGAGTTTGACGCCTTGGAACGGCTCGGCGTTGACGCGGTAGTTGATGATTTCGGCACTGCGCCGCTGGTATGGCTCGCTGAGGATGGTGTCGTAAGTCAGCCAGCGTTTGGCTTCCTCGACGTCGATGCTGTTAAGCACAGCTTTCTCGTAAACGTAGTCGTCTTTGCCGAAGGTGCTGCCTAAGACGAAGCCGAGTCCTGGTGCCCAGTTGCCAGTGTTCATGCCGAGGAATTGGGCGTTGGGCATGAAGCCGGGCAGCGTCTGGCCGTTGTTGAGCGAGTAGGTGCCCGACACTTTCTTGACCATGGTGAGTATGCGGAGGGTGTTGTCGAGCACGATTTTGCCGTAGTTGGTCTTGGTCTTGGCTTTGGTGGAGTCGGCGGGCTGGTCGCCTTCGCCGTCTTTTCCTTTGTTTCCGCCGCCTTTGTTTCCGCCTTTGTTGTTATTGTTGTTACGGCGCGGGCTGTTGACTTGCTTCAGGTAGTCTGACTTGTTGTAGAGCTTGGTGAGGTCGAGGGTGGCGTTGCCTTGGATGTTGTTGGAGTTGTCGATGACATTACCCAAGCGCGACTGTATGCTCTTGGCCGGCGCCGTCCAGTTGTAGGTGCCTTGGTAGTTGGCGCTGGCGGTAATCCAGTTGAAGATCGGGATTTTGTTGATAGGCAGCGTGTAGCTGGCGTTGAAGTTCTGCGTGTAACGCGACATCGAGCCTAAGCGCTTCAGCTCGCCCTTGATGGTGTCTTGGACCTTCTGCCATTTCTCAGGGTCAACGCTCTTGTCGACATAACCTGCAGGCTCATAGATGTATGCCTGTGCCTGCGCCGAATAGTCGAAGTTCAATCCCTTGGTGAGGTCGTAACGCACTTGGTAGTTGCGGGTCCAGTCCCATTGCTTCGAGAAGGTCGGCACGATGTTGATGATGCCGCCGCTCTTGTTTCGCATCTCGCGCTCCGAGTAGTAGCGGTACATCTCCGTGTTGAAGGTGATGCTCTTGGGCAGGTAGTAGAAGTTGATGTCCTTGATGATTTGAAGAGAGGGCTTCGAGGCCCATTTGGCTTTGGCGAACGGCTCGACGGGCTTGGGATTGCCAGCGTAGTTGTAGCCCAGACCGCCTCGGTAGCTCTTCACGAGGTAGTATTTGATGTCGGTGTTCTCTTGGAAGGTCTCGTTGTAACTGAACGAGGCGTTGAAGTTTTCGATGTCCCAGATGTGTACCTTGGGCGTGTTGCCGCGACCGCCGCCCAACGACCTGTTGGGGTCTCTCGGGTTCTCTGTCTTGCCTTTCCCTTCGCCTTCGTCATCCTTTTTCTTTTTTTGGACGCGGTCTTTCCTGACGTTCATGAAGTTGATGTTCTTCTGGCGGGTGTAGTCATGGATGGTGGAGATAAATTCCTTACGCTCTTCGTCGTTGTTCAACCCGGCAAGGGCATCGTCCAGCTTGATGTCTGGGTCGTAGGGGTTATAGCGCGGCGTGACTTTGTTCTGGCCGTAGTCGAAGTGCATGGGGATTTTGAGGCCGATGCTTTCGAAGAACTTGCCCAGTTCGAGGTCGGTGCTGACGTTGAACGCCGACATGGCCTCGAAAGTGTTGCTGGTGATACGGCTGTCCAAGGCACCGAAGCCGGCGGAGCTGTAGGAGCCGTTGACGCTCACACGACCCAAGTCGGCCAAGGTCGCCTCGACGCGTCCGGTGGCGGCCACGCCGCCTTTGCTGCTCAGTTCGGTGAGTCGTAGCTCGTTGACCCACACGACAGCGCTCTTTGGCAGTCCGTCATCGACGTCGGCGAGGTTCTGGCGTTTCGGGTTGCGGATACCGATCATCATGGCCTCCACGTCGCTGATGCTCGGGTTACCGATGACCTTAATGGTATGGTAGTAGTCTTTTTGGTCGACGGTACCTTTCTTGACTTTCTCGGCGTAGATGTAGTTGAGCCTGACGTTGCTGTTGGGCTGGTTCATGGCTTCGTTACGTCGTTGCTTCACCGCGACGAGGTCTTCCAATGGGATGTCCAAATAGTTGATTTCCGGCCAGATAAGCTCTTTGTTGGTATAGGGCGTGCCCCAGGGTGTGACCTTCAGGGGTATCTCGTATTCGTAGTAGTTCTGGGTGAAGTCGGTACCGATACGCATGAAGACGGTGAGGTCTTGGTCTTCGAGCGGGCTGTCCTCTAAGGCGGCCTCGGCGTGGACGAACATCTTCAGGTATTTGTATTGTCGCAGGTCGAAGTCGGCGGTTTTGTAGATGGCGCGACCATCGCCGTCGACGAGGTCATGCACAGTCATCTGCAGCGACTGCTCGTTGATGCGGACGGTCTGGGTCATGCCGATGACGCTTTCTTGCATGATGCCGGGCGGGATGACGTAAGGCACAGGCTCGCGGCGGCTGTTCTCGTCGATGCTGACGGCTGAGATGTCGAAGGTGGTCTCGTTGCTGACGTCGTTGGGCACATATTCGCCCGGGGCCTGGATGTTCTGCGTATAAGTGCGCCATTCGCCTTTCACGAGGTCGAAGGTGGCAAAACGCAGCACGATGGGACGCTCAAATTCGGTCATGAACAAACGCATGAAGCGGATGCTGGAGAAGTCGTCGATGTGACCGATGACCTTGTCTGGTTGTCTGACGGGGATGCGGAACTGATACCACGTGACGCCGCTGATCTGTCCGTTGGGCAACGCCACGCCGCCTGACTGGAAGACGTCGGCGATGTGGTTCTGACCGGGAACCATCTTGGTGGGGTCAAGGTCGATTTCATATTGGTAGTAGCGCTCCGACTCACTCAGGGTGTTGTCGTTGTTGATGTCTTCAGCGTTGGGCAAGGTAGAGTTGCTGCTCTGGTAGCCTTCGGTTTGGTCGATGTCGGCGGGTGAGTTGCCGTCGGGACCGTTGTATTTCTTGTAACGATACAGGATGCTTCGGTATTGTGGCTCATCCGATCTGTCCCAGTCGGTGGAGCGGAAGTAGTGGTAGTCGTCGCCCGATGGGTCGTCGTAAGCCTCGATGTAGGCCTTTGAGCTTTCGCCAAAGCGCTCCCTGAGGGCTTCCAGGTATACCTCTTCGAAGAAGCTGCGCTCGTCCGCGTTACGTAAGCCGTCGTAACCCACGTCTTGGTATTGGCGGGCCTCCGACGAGTTGTTGAAGGTGCCGACGAGGTCTTGCATGATAGGCACGCGGCCCCAGATGGTGGTGTCGACATTCTCGACGTTCTCGCTGACGGGCAGACCGTTTTCGTAGAACTTACGGCCGTCGCGGAGGATGTCTTCGGAGATGTCGCCCAAGTTGATGTAGAGCTTGCCGGGGTTGTTGGCAAACACATCCTCGGAGAAGGGGTCCATCATCCAGAATTCGATGTATTCGATGTTGGTGGCTTCAAAGTCAATAGACTCCATTTTGCGCATGATGCCGCCCCAACGGCTCTTCGGGTCGTTGAGCATACCGTTTTCGTCGATACCAGCGGAGTAGTCCGTCGGGTTCACATCGTAGTTGTAGGGACCGCGTTCCTCGGGATAGTATGCCAAGTTGAACACGCCTATGTTGGTCTGCGTGCCGGCCTCGATGTCTTTGTTGGGGAAAAGCTCGGTCTCGAGCACCTGACGGACGGAGTTCTTCGAGAGTTCTTCGTTGTCGATGTTGGAGGGACGGTAGTTGGAGTTGCGGTCGTAGAAGACGGAGTTGTCGATGACATACCAAGCCAACTTGGCACGGTTCTTACCGTAGTCGAGGCCGGTGTTGGCCGCCGCCTCGGGGAAGAGGTCATACTGGTTCTGCGGCGTGCTGGCCATGAACCAGAGGGTGGGCATGCGCAGGTCGATGGTCGACTTGGCACCCTCGAAGTCGTCGATGTAGGAGGTGCCTTTCTCGCTGACCGACTTGGAGAGGCCGGGGATGAAACGGGCAAACTCACCGTCCACGTTGATGCGCGACGGAGCCTTGGTGCTGATGCCCGGCAAGGCGTTGATGAAGCTCGTCAGCCAACGTGCATCGGTGTGGTAGCTGAGGTCGGCGCCGTAGATGGTGTTGGCGATGGCTTCCTCGCCGTAGTTGACTTTCTGGGTGTACGACTTCTCGCCGAGGTAGAGAATGGTGGCACCCGCGTGGAAGTCGTTGGTGAACTCATGCTCGACGCGTGCGCCGAGGAAGGTCTTTCGGATGGCGCTGAAGGCTGAGTTCGACTCAAGTGCGATGTTGATGGGCGTGCCCGAGTTGAGGATGCCTTCGTTGAGGATGGTCACACGACCTAAAGTGTAGTCGACGGTATAGTCCACATTCTCAACGAGCTGCATACCGCCCGCCGTGACGGTGACTGATCCTTGCGCCACATTCATGGCGTTGAGGCTGATTTCACTGCCCGATTGCGACGTGTAGTAACCCTTCAAGGTGAACTTGTTTTTCTCAGAATATTGCTCGGCAGAGGTCTTGGTCATGGTGTAGAGCGAGTCGTAGGCGTATTTTTTGGCCAGGTCAGGCTCGTTGGGGAAGATCTTCTTGTGGATGTGGCTGCCGAAAGGTTCCAGTACGGGGAAGAAGATGCGGCCGTTCGACGAGTTGATGGTACCGCCCTGTACGGCCGCGTTGTCCAAGAAGTCGAATGCGCCGTCACCGCCCGGGATGGGGTTGTTTTGCGTGGTCAGGTTATCCAAGCCCATCAGGTTAAGCAACGAGATGCCTTTCACCGAGCCTTCGGTGAAGTAGCCATAAGGTGTGCTGTTCGAGTTGCCGTTGTAGAAGATGTTCATCATGAAATCTTGCGACCCGATTTGGTAGGCCCTGATGTTGTAGACGTTCTTCATCATCAGGTTCCAGATGGGCATCTTGGTGTTGACCGTGGTGCCTTTCAAAAGCTTGGTCACCAGCACCATAGGCGCGTTGATGCCTTGGTCGGAGAACTCACCCACTTGGTAGACCTCGTCGGAGCCGACGATGGTGTATTGGTAGGCTACAGCCAAGGTCTGGTTGGCGTTGAGGCTGACGTTGAGGGAGATGAAGCCCAATTTCGAGTTGACCGTGAACTCGGTGTTGCTCAAGCGACGGGCGTTCTCCACCTTCTCGAAGTCACGGCCCGAGACCATATAGCCTGTCTTGCCGATGCGCAAGGGGTCGTGGCTCATGTAGTTGGTCACGTTGCTGATGTTGCGGATTTGTGCCGTGTCCATGCGGGTGAGCAGGTTGTTGGCGGTGTTGCGCGGGCACACCTTGCTGCTGCTGGCCGGCCACACTTCAGGGTTGTAGATCCATTCATCTTTACCTTCTGCCAAGTCGTTCAAGGCCAAAATGTTACGCGTGTTCTGCGTGGCGGTGTTGGTGTTGGTGATCCACACCTCAATTTTGGTGATGTTGATGCTTGAGGTGACAGTGGGCAGCGTGGCTAGGGCGGCTTCGTATTGGTCGCGGAAGTACTGGCTGAGGAAGAAGTGTCGGTTCTCCTCGTAGTTCAAACAGCTCAGCTCAAACTCGTTGGTCTGGGCACCGCCTTGCACGGTGATGTTTTGCGACTCACTTTCTTGGTACGAAACGATGCCCGAAATGGTGGTGTTGCCGAATTTCAGTTTCGTTTTGATACCGAACAGCTGTTGTGTGCCCGTGATGAGGGTGCTGTTGAGCGGGAAGCTGACATTACCGGCTTCGAGGAGTTGGATGATCTCGTCTTCCTTGCCTTGGTATTTCAGGGCGAGCTTGTCCTGGAAGTTGAAGGTCGCCTTGGTGTTCTTGTTGATGTTGAAGTTGATCTTGTCGCCGATTTTGGCCATCACGTTGAGTTGGATGTCCTGCTCGAAGACGAAGTCGTTATGGCGTTTGCGGCGTTCGGTCATCGAGGGATCGTCGCGGAAGGTGTGCTTGAAGCCGAAGGTGAGGTCGACGGAGCCTTGGGGACGGATGTCGATAGTGTTGCTGCCGAAGATGGTCTCAAAGGCCTTGCCGCCGATGAACATGGGCGGGATGATGGAGCTGCCGTTAGTGGTCGAACGCGAGTTCTGTCCGCGGCGTTCCTTCCAGTATTCCTGGATGCCTTTCTTGTTTTGGTATTCGAAGTATTCGCTCTGGGTGAGCGTGGTGGGGGTGTCGTAGTAGAACTGGCCGATGCGGCGCTTGAAAGTGTATTGTCCCGTGACGGGGTCGTAGATGATTTCAGTCTCGAAGTTGCTGGGGTCGCTGAGGTAGAGGGGCGACTGGTTGTTGAGGTCCTGCAAGGGGTTGCCCGTGTTGACGGGGATGGGGTAAATCACCTTGGTCGTGTCAGGCTCGACGGTATAGGGGTTAGGGTAGAAAATATCATAGTCGGTTGCAGCAGTAAGCGCTGGCGATATGAATAAAGCGATAAAGAAAAGAATTATGAATTCGGAATTCGGAATTCGGAATGGCGCAAAGCGACGCGTATTCCGCATATTCCGCATTCCGCATTCTGCATTCTGCATTATTGTATATATTTTATTCATTTGGCTTACAAAATCTTAAGTGCTTCCTTGATTAAGGTTTCCACGTTGGCGTCGGGCATCTGTTTCAGCAGCTTGTCCAAGGCCTTGTCGACGGCCGCTTTGCCGAAGCCCAATATTGTCAATGCTGATAACGCTTCAGCCTTAATTGTATTGTCCGCCACGGCGAAAATTTCTGTCGGGAAGTCGTTTTTCTTGAGTTTGTCTTTCAAGTCGATGACGATACGCTGGGCGGTCTTGGCCCCGATGCCCTTCACGGCTTGTATGGTCTTCACGTCATCGCTGGCGATGGCGTTACTCAACTCGCTGACGGTCAGTGAACTGAGGAGGAGCCTTGCCGTGTTGCAGCCCACGCCCGACACCGAGATCAACAACTCGAAGAGGTCGCGTTCCTTGGCGGAGTAGAAGCCGAAGAGGTTGTGGGCGTCCTCGAGGATCTGCTCGTGCGTGTAGAGGCGCATCTCGTCCTTCTCGCCGATGGCGGTGAAGGTGTTGAGCGTGATGTTGACGAGATAGCCGATGCCCTGGTTGTCGAGAACGACGTAAGTGGGCGATTTTTCAGCTATTTTACCGGTGATGTAGGCGTACATTTGGGCGCAGTTTGGATTAAACTGCAAAAATAGGAAAAAAGGGGATAGGTTGGGAGAAAAAAGCAACAAAAAAAGAGGACTTTTCAGCCCTCTTTTTCGTTTAGTTTGGTTTTGTAATTACTCGGCGGGAGTCTCAGCGGGAGTCTCGGCAGGAGCTTCTTCGTGCTTGCAGCAGGGTTTGTCACCGTGGTCGCAGCCACCCATGCGTTGCATGATGAGGTCCTTCTGTTCGTCGAGGGTCTTCTCGGCAATGCCTTCCCAAGCGGCCTTCATCTCGGCGCATTTGGTTTCGCACTCGGCCTTCTGTTCTTCGGTCATTTCGGCCATTTCCTTGCAGACTTCCTCACCGGCAGCCTTCATTTCTTCCATCTTGGCATCCATCTCGTTGAAGATGGTGATGGCCTTCTGGTTCAGCTCGGCCTTGGCCTCGTCGGTCATCTCGTCCCACTTGGCATACTCTTCTTTCAGAGCGTGCATGGGGCACTCGTGCTTTTCTTCGACGACTTCAGTTTGCTCCTGAACCGGCTCGGCGACGGTTTCTTCTTGCTTAGGAGTGTTGTTGCAGGCCACCATAAAGAGGCTGGCTAAACCGAGAGTAAGAAATAACTTCTTCATTTTTAAGTTGTTTTAATGTGTTGTTTAATGTTGATTTCTGTTTTTGAGCGTGCAAAAGTACAAATAATTTCAATAGGTCGACAAAAAAATGTCATTTTCTTAAAAAATAATTCTTTGAATAAGAGTTGTTTATTTAATGGGGAATGCCTAATTTTGCAGCCTTATTTGTCGACAAAGGCAATGCTTGAGTTTTTCTTGCAAAGTGCTGAATAATAAGATGAATAGCGATTTGACTATATATCAACCATCTGACGAATCCATCGTTGTTTATAAAAGTAACGATGGAGTGGTGCAATTGGAAGTGCAGTTGGCCAATGAGACTGTATGGTTGACACTTAGCCAACTTGCTCTGCTGTTTGATAGGGACAAGTCGGTTATATCTCGCCATATACGAAATATTTACGCAGAGGGCGAACTCACGAAAGAGGCAACTGTTGCAAAAAATGCAACGGTTCAAGATGAGAGTGGTCGAATGGTTGTGAGGCAAATTGAATATTATAACCTTGATGTCATTATTTCGATAGGCTATCGCGTAAAGAGCCTTCGTGGCACCCAATTCCGGCAATGGGCAAACAAAGTGCTAAAAGAATATCTGCTTCGAGGCTACAGCATCAATCAGCACCTTGTTTATATAGAACAACGCATCGATCATCAGTTGCAAGAATATACGGAGCAGATACATGAGTTGCAGGACAAGGTGGATTTCTTTGTGCGTACGTCGTTGCCTCCAAAAGAAGGTGTGTTCTGCAACGGGCAGATATTTGATGCCTACGTCTTTGCAACGGATTTGATTAAGTCAGCCAAGAAGAGCATCAACTTAGGGAAGAAACTGTTTGCGTTCTCCAAGTTAGGGATTCCATCGAAAGTGTTGCAAATGAACATGATAGAATAAATACAAAACTAATATTCCGAAATAACTAATTCATAAACATTTAAAAAAGTATTATGGCAGAAAAGAAATTTTTGACATGCGACGGTAACCAGGCTGCGGCCCATGTTGCCTACATGTTCAGTGAAGTGGCCGCCATTTATCCTATCACTCCGTCGTCGCCGATGGCCGAGTATATCGATGAATGGGCCGCTAAAGGTCAGAAGAACATCTTTGGCGAGACCGTCAAAGTGGTTGAGATGCAATCCGAAGCTGGTGCAGCCGGTGCCGTCCACGGCTCATTGCAGGCTGGCGCCCTCACCACCACCTACACCGCCTCGCAAGGTCTCTTGCTGATGATCCCCAATATGTACAAGATCGCCGGTGAATTGCTTCCTGGCGTGTTCCACGTTTCGGCTCGCGCCCTCGCCGCCCAGGCCCTGTCCATCTTCGGCGACCACGCCGACGTGATGGCCTGCCGTCAGACGGGCTTCGCCATGCTGGCCACCAGCAGCGTCCAAGAGATCATGGACCTCGCCCCTGTGGCACACCTTGCCGCCATCGAAGGCCGCGTGCCTTTCGTGCACTTCTTCGACGGCTTCCGTACCTCTCACGAAATCCAGAAGGTTGAAGCAGCCGACATGGAGAAACTCCGTAAGCTCGTCAACCAAAAGGCCCTCAAGGAATACCGCGAACGCGCCCTCAATCCTGAGCACCCGGTCACCCGCGGCACCGCCCAGAACCCCGACATCTATTTCCAGACCAGAGAGCTGCAGAACAAATATTACGACGCTCTGCCTGACATCGTGGCCAAATACATGAAGCAGATGACCAAGATCACGGGCCGTCAATATGCCCCGTTCGTCTACTACGGCGCCAAAGATGCCACCGATATCATCATCGCCATGGGCTCTGTCAACGACGTCATCAAGACCGTCATCGACAAGGAGAACAAGGCTGGCAAGAAGCTCGGCCTCATCACCGTGCACCTCTATCGTCCGTTCAGCGTGAAGTACATGATGGAAGTCATGCCGAAGACCGTGCAGCGCATCTGCGTCCTCGACCGCACCAAGGAACCCGGCGCCAACGGCGACCCGCTCTACCTCGATGTGGTGGAAGCCTTCAAGGATGTCAAGAAACGTCCTGTGATCATCGGTGGCCGCTATGGTCTGTCTTCAAAGGACACTACGCCGGCCCAGATTGTTGCCGTCTACAAGAACCTCGCCTCCGAGACCCCGATGAACCAGTTCACGGTGGGTATCAAGGACGACGTCACCCGTCGTTCGCTCAAGGTCGGCAAGGAAATCTCCATCCTGCCGAAGGGCACGTTCGAAGCCAAGTTCTACGGCCTCGGCGCTGACGGTACCGTGGGTGCCAACAAGAACTCCATCAAGATTATCGGTGACAACACCAACAAGTATAGCCAAGCCTACTTCGACTACGACTCCAAGAAGTCAGGCGGCTACACCTGCTCGCACCTGCGTTTCGGTGACCAGCCCATTTTGGCTCCTTACCTCGTTGGCACGCCCGACTTCGTGGCTGTCCACGTCCCGAGCTACCTGAAGAAGTACGACTGCCTCCGTGGCCTGAAGAAGAACGGCACGTTCCTCTACAACTCGCCTTGGAGCGTCGCTGAGACCAAGAAGCATCTTCCGGACTTCGTGAAGAAGTATCTGGCCCTCAATAATATTAATATGTATATCATCGACGCCACGAAGATCGCCGCCGAGATTGGTCTGGGCAACCGCACCAACACCATCCTCCAGAGCGCCTTCTTCAAGATTTCGGGCGTCATTCCTTACGACTTGGCCGTCGAGCAGATGAAGAAGTTCATCGTGAAGAGCTACGGCAAGAAGGGTGAGGACATCGTCAACATGAACTATGCAGCCGTTGACCGCGGTGGCGAAATCCAAAAGGTTGAGATCCCCGCTGAATGGGCCAAGCTCGACTGCACTACCGACTTCGTCTTCGAGCACAACGATGCCGATCCCGAATTTATTAATAAGGTGATGCGCCCGATGGTCGCCCAGTGTGGTAACGACCTGCCCGTGAGCGCCTTCAAGGACATCGTCGACGGTACCTTCCCGGCTGGCACCACCGCTTACGAGAAGCGTGGCGTCGCCACCGTCGTTCCCGAGTGGAATCCTGCCAACTGTATCCAGTGCAACCAGTGCTCGCTGGTGTGCCCGCACGCTGCTATCCGTCCCGTCGTCATGACCGATGCCGAGCTGAAGAAGGCTCCTAAGGGCATGGCCACCGCCGACATCAAGATGCCGAAGGAGATGGCTGGCATGCACTTCCGCATGCAAGTTTCCGTCTTGGACTGCACGGGCTGCGGCAACTGCGCCGATGTGTGCCCCGCCAAGGAGAAGGCTCTGGTGATGAAACCGCTCGAAAGCCAACTCGACGAAGCCAAGAATTGGGAGTATGGTCAGAAGAAGGTCACCTACAAGGACGAACTCATCGACAAGTACGCCAACGTGAAGAACAGCCAGTTTGCACAACCGCTGTTCGAGTTCTCGGGTGCCTGCGCCGGTTGCGGCGAGACGCCTTATATCAAGACCATCACCCAACTGTTCGGTGAGCGCATGCTCGTCGCCAACGCCACGGGTTGCTCGTCCATCTACGGCGGTTCCGCTCCTGCGACGCCTTACTGCAAGAACAACCGCAGCGGCAAGGGTGTGGCATGGGCCAACTCCCTGTTTGAGGACAACGCCGAGTTCGGTCTGGGTATGGCCACCGCCACCCGCAAGCTCCGCGACCGCGTCGAACGCATCATGAAGGAAGCCATCGCCGAGTGCGAATGCTGCGACAAGAAACTCAAGGACCTCTTCCAAGCTTGGATCGACAACCGTGAAGACGGCGTGAAGACCGCTGAGCTGGCTCCTCAAATCCTCAAGGAATGTGAGAAGTGCGGCTGCGACTACTGCAAGCAAATCATCGACCTCAAGGATCATCTGGTGAAGAAGAGCCAGTGGATCTTCGGTGGTGACGGTTGGGCTTACGACATCGGCTTCGGTGGCCTCGACCACGTCCTGGCTAGCGGCGAAGATGTCAACGTCCTCGTCCTCGACACCGAGGTGTACTCCAACACGGGCGGTCAGTCCAGTAAGGCTACGCCTGCTGGTGCTGTGGCCAAGTTTGCTGCCTCTGGTAAGAAGGTCCGCAAGAAAGACCTCGGCATGATTGCCAAGAGCTATGGCTACGTCTATGTCGCTCAGGTGGCTATGGGTGCTTCACAGGCCCAGTATTTCAAGGCCATCAAGGAAGCTGAGGCTTATCCGGGCCCATCGCTGGTGATCTGCTATGCGCCTTGCATCAACCACGGCATCAAGATCGGCATGGGTCACTCCCAGCTCGAAGAGAAGCTCGCCGTCGACTGCGGTTACTGGCATCTGTGGCGCTTCAACCCCGCCGAGGAAGAAGAAGGCAAGAACGGCTTCCACCTGGATTCGAAGGAACCCAACTGGGCCGACTTCCAGAAGTTCATCATGGGTGAGGTGCGTTACAACTCGCTCGTGAAGACCTTCCCCGAGGAGGCCAAGGAACTGTTCGCCAAGACCGAACAGTTCGCCAAGCTCCGCTATGAGGGGTATAAGAAGTTGAGTGAAGGGAAATAATCCCTGAACGCTCGAATGAAAATAGCGCATCCCAATAGGGGTGCGCTATTTTGTTTTGTATTATAAAAATGTGTAGTTTTGCAAAGTAAATCATTCGAAACTTGGTTATTATGGAGTTTAAGTTGAATGAATATCATAGAGACATTTCAGATGAAGAACTATTGGATGATCTTCGGAGAGTAGCTGAATTATTAAAAACGGATAGTTTTTCTCGTTCAGAATATCAAAAATATGGGAAGTATGGTTCTTCTACTATCACTAGAAGATTTGGCAGTTGGAATAATGCAATAAAAAAAGTCGGACTTAAAGTTTACGAAGTGTCTCCGCGTAGACATGATTTTTTGGAAAAAGAAGAAGATTTCTTTTCCGATATGAAGTTAATAGCCAAATCTTTAGGGAAGGATTTTATTACTACAGGTGAATATGAACAATACGGCAGATTTGATAGAAGTGCTCTGCTGCACAAGTATAGCAGTTGGGATAGTTTACTGCAAATGGCAGGACTAAAATCTACTCCATATAGATTGGGTAAAGGTAAAGAGATTTCTGATGAAGAATTATTTCAAGATATAGAGCGTGTTTGGATTAAATTGGGAAGACAACCCACAATCAATGATTTAAAAAACGGAGAGTTTAATTTCGCACAAAACACATTTACACGTCGGTTTGGTGGTTGGAGAGGAGCATTAGAGGCTTTTGTGAATTATATTAATTCAGAAGATGTTCCTGAAGTCTCAAATGAAGATGTTCCGGATACAACGTCGAATGAAATAATTACACCCGAATCGAATTGTCAAAGTGCTAAATCACAGTATTCTACAGTTCATAAGACCAGAAGAGACATTAATCTTCGCCTTAGATTTAAAGTAATGCAAAGGGATCATTTTAAATGCTGTAAATGCGGCAGATCTCCAGCAACAGATCCTACCGTTGTCCTTCATGTTGATCACATTTACCCTTGGGTGAAAGGAGGGGAGACTACGATGGAAAATTTGGAAACGACATGTATGGAATGTAATTTAGGAAAAGGTGATTTAGTGTTTGAAGAATAGCAAATCATTGTTTTTTGGCTGCCACGGTGTAACAGCCCTACAGCCCTGGGTGAAATTGTCCCGATGGGTTGTAGGGCTGTCGTATTACGGCAGCCGCATTAATGTTTCCACCGAGATATTTCGTTTTTGGATTTATTCAATATCTTTGCTGAAAAATTGAATGTCAATGCCGTACAATTTGCCACAACGGAAATCGCCACGTGCCACATGGCACGATTACAATGGCGGAAGGTATTTCGTGACCTTTTGCACGAAAAACCATGATTTGTATTTTGGCGATGTCATTGATGGTAAGATGGAATTGTCGGAAATCGGGGATTATGCGCTGCGTTGCATCGAAAAGATTCCAGAAATCAATAATAATGTCGCGGTTCCAGAATATGTGGTGATGCCGAATCATATTCACATGATTGTTATTGTTGATAATCCGATTGAATGGCCTGATGATATGCGGCTGCCACAATGTGACAGCCCTACAGCCCAAAACGGAAATATGATGCATGATTCCGGGTCTGTAGGGCTGTCCTATCAGGGCAGCCGCTGGGAAGAACCAATCATTGACGATTCCCAATTGGACAAAAACGAGGAAATGCAACGCCGTTCGTATTGCTGTGGTCGGTTATCACACATGATTGGACAATTCAAATCCGCCGTTACAAAATATGCCCATGAAAAGGACATACCATTCATATGGCAGCCCCGATTTCATGACCATATCATTCGCAATTGGACGGAAATGAACCATATTTCCCAATACATCCAAAACAACCCTATGAAATGGGAAATGGATCGGTTTTATAAAAAACGGTGATAATACGATGTGCGGCTGCCGCAATGCGACAGCCCTACAGCCATAATGGGAACATGTTGTCCAATTGTTGGGCTTGTAGGGCTGTCGTACAACGGCAGCCATCACGGCAGCCGAGGATTATTATTTGATTTCGTAGGTATTGATAATTCCAACCGCCTCTTCCAGCACCATCCGGGTCAACACGCCGTCGCTGACGCGGTAGGTGAGTTCCACGGATTTGTAACCGCCCTTGGGCACCTTGCCTTGGGCGACGATGGAAATAGTCTTCAAGCCATTGGCCTTGGTGATGGTAGTCTCTGCATTGTTGTCGATGGCGGCTTGCTCCCAGTTGCCAGAGAGACAGTTCAAGAGCGTGGCGCGTTGCAAATCGACCATCTTCACCTTCTCGGCGTTGAGTTCGGTCTTCTTGCCGTCCATGTTGATTTTCACGGTGTTGCCTTCGATGATGAAATACTCACCCGCAGGCATGGAATAGGTCATGGTGAGGTGGTCGTTGCCGTCGAAGACGAGGTGACCAGCCTTTTCAGTGGTCTTGCCCGAGATTTTCATCACCTTGGTTTGGGTGAAATCAGTGTCGAATTGCTGTTGGGCGAAAGCAGCAACAGAACATAGCATGGCTATGATGATTATACTGATACGTTTCATTTCTTGAGGCTATCTAAATAATTAACTACATCGGCTACGGTTTCAAATTTGGCCAAGGCCTGGTCGGGGATGGTGATGCCATAGTCGTCTTCGAGGCGCATGAGCAACTGCAGAATGTCGACGGAGTCGGCACCGAGGTCGCGTTTGATTTGGGCGTCAAGCGTGACCCGCTCCGGGTCGATGCGCAGCTGACGCGCGAGGGTGGTTTTTACTACTTCATACATAATTTGTTGTATTTCAAGATTTCAAATTTCAAGATTCAAAAATTCAAAGGCCCCTGAGCCTGTCGAAGGGCCGTATTCAACATTCAGCATTCATCATTCCGCATTATTCAATACTCATAGTGTTCATACTTCATAATAATTTCTTCCATCTTGGATGACAAGGAACTGACTTCCATCTTGTAGGCTTGCTCGATGCATTTCTCCACTGCCGTGGCTTTGCTGGAGCCGTGGCCTTTCACCACCGTCTTGGAGGTGCCGAGCATCACGCTGCCGCCGTAGTTCTGGTAGTTCATGAACTCTTTCTCCTCCATGAACATTCGCTTCATCAGCAGGGCACCGAATTTGTAGATGGGCCTCGAATAGATGTCTTTCTTCAGCTTCTTCAACAACTCTAGAGCCGTGCCTTCGGTGGTCTTCACGAGCACATTGCCCGAGAAGCCGTCGCAAACCACCACGTCGTAGTTGCCTGAAAGCAGGTCGCGGCTCTCCATGTTGCCCACAAAATGGATTTCGGGGGTCTCACTCAACAAAATGTGTGCCTTTTGTCTGATTTCGTCGCCTTTTTCTGCTTCTTTTCCGACATTGAGTAGGGCAATGCGCGGATTTTCAATATTATAGACATATTTCATGTAGAGGCTCGACATGATGGCGAATTGCCGCAGGTGCTCGGGCGTGACCTCCACGTTGGCGCCACTATCGCAGATGCCGACGATGCCGCCGTCCATGGTGGGTAGGATAGGGCAGAAGGCGGGACGGATGACGCCCTTCACGCGGCCGATGCGGGTCAAGGCAGCGGCAACTAGAGCGCCTGTTGAGCCAACGCTCACCATCGCGTTGATGTCGTCGCGGTCGCGCAACAGCCTCACGGCCTTGATCATTGAGCTTTCCTTCTTCAGGCGGATGACGTCGATGGGACGCTCGTCGCAGCCGATGACCTCTGGTGCGTGGACGATTTCGAGACGTGAGGCGTCGTAGGTCTTGGTTTTCAGGTAGTTCTGAAGTGTGGCCTCGTCACCGGTCAGGATGAGGTACAGGTCTGGCATTTTGGCCAGGGCCGCCAAGGCGCCGTCCACATTGGCCTCGGGGCTGTGGTCGCCACCGAAGCAGTCTATTATTATTTTGATCATATCGCGTTTGTTTGTTCCCCGAAGCTGCGCTGCGCTTGCATCGGGTTAATAAAGTATCGCCCCTTCAGGGCGAGCTCAACTTAGTTTTTTTACATAACACCTGTGTCGTTTGATCTTCTCCTCGTCAAAGCGTTTCCATTGGTTTTGAATGGCGTAATTGTCCTCCAAATTGCTGTTAGTTTCGGCATATTTTACGTCCTTGAGCATCTTCATCAACTCGGAGGAGACGATGACGCTCACGCCACGGTTAAGCCATTCCGGTTCCACTCCGAGGAGGCATAGGTCGATGACATCGGGCTTTTTCAGGGTCTTGAGCAGTCTCATTAATGTAAGAGGTGTCAGCTTCCCGCCCGAGGGCCTTACCGCGTCGGCGATGCCGGGGAAAGTCAGTCCGAAGCAAATCATTTTCTCGTTTTCGTCGAGGATGACGGCGACGTTTTTCACGTTGATGACCAATCGGAAGTTGTCAATCATCATCTTTTTCATGCCTTCGGTAAAGGGCACGGTGCCGTAAAGCAATTCGTAGGACTTGTCGAGTAACTCAAAAATGCCGTCGGCGTATTTCTTGAGGAATTCGTTGGTGTTTCGTGCCGTGCCAAGATGCAGATTGTAGCGTTTCATCACGAAGGCGGCCAACTTATCGACCTCGCCGTCATAGTCCTTGGGAATGCGCAAGCGGCTACCCGTCCAGTCCACGTCTTTCTGATAGCCGTAATTCTCGATAAAGGTCTGATAATAAGGATAATTGTAGGTCTCCTCAAAGGTGGCGGGATAGTCGAAACCCTCAATCAAAAGGCCTTCTCGCTCGAGGTCGGAGTAGCCCAAAGGCCCTACCACCTCATTCATGCCCTTGCTGACGGCCCAGTCTTCAACGGTTTTGAGTAATTTCTGCGCAACTTTCTCGTCCTCAATGACATCGAAATGGTTGAAGCGCACTTGTTTTTTGCCCGTCTTTTCGTTGGCGGCGCGTTGCACGATGCCCGAAATGCGTCCTGCCATCTTGCCGTCTTTGTAGGCGTTGAAGTTGATGGTGTCGCACATGTCGTTGTAAACGAAGTCCTTACGGAAGATCTTCTTCTCGTCCATGTACAAGGGCGGCGTGTAGTACCGGTTGCCTTTGTAGAGCTTCAGCGGGAAGTCGATGAATTCCTTTTGCTGCTTTTTTGTTAAAACCTCTGTTATCGTTATCACTGAATAGAATCTTTAAATCTTTGAATTTTAAATCTTTAAATATTTAAATCAACGATGTTTGGCATGGAAGCAGATACCCAGACCGTTAGGTCCGCAGTGGCTGCCGATGGTCGGGTTGACGACGGTGGTGATGACATTCAGGTCTTGGCCGAACTTCTCTTTCAGCTGCCGTTCCGCTTCGGCGGCGATGTCGGGGCAGTCCGAATGGCCGATGACCACGCGGTGGGCCTTCACGTCCTCGCCGAGTTCTTCGACATATTTCACCAGTCGTGCGATGGCTTTGGCGCGGCCTGTCTCTTTACCGATACTCACCATCTTGCCTTCGTCGTTGAGGTAGATGATGGGACGGATGCCGATGAAGCCGCCCATCGTGGCTGCCAGGCCGCTCACGCGACCGCTGCGACGGAAGAACTTCAAGTCGTCGGCGAAGAAATACATCGGGAACTTCGGCACTTCCACCTTGGCCCATGCCACGATTTCCTCAGGGGTCTTGCCCGCTTTCAGCAGGTCGGCCACTTCGAGGACGACATTATAGCACAAGGCGCTGATACCCAGTGTATCAACAGTATAGAATTTCCTTTCAGGATATTTTGCTTTCAACTTCTCCACCGCTTGGTTCATGATGGTGAAGGTGTTGGAAGTGCCTGACGAAAAATGCACGTAGAGGATGTCGTTACCCGCAGCAAATTCAGGCTCAAAATACTGGGTGTAGGCCTCTTCGCTCATGGCGCTGGTGGTCGGCATGGTGCCGGCACGGAGCATGTCGTAGAACTTGTGACCATCGAACTCATCGTAGTCGATGTAGGGATAGATCACTTGATTATCAATGGTGTATGGCATGCTTATCAGCTTGATGCCATAGGCGGCGCACTCTTTGGGAGTGATGTCGCAATCGGTGTCGCTAAAGAATGTCAGCATAGCACAAAGATATAATCATAAACCGGCTGTTGGCCGTTGTTCAACATAATTTCAAGGTTCTTGTATTGGTTTTGCAGGTCGTCGACGAGTTTCTCTGCCTCGTTTTGAGGCACTTGCTCACCGAAGAAGACAAGCATTACATCACGCTCGTTGGCGCCAAGGCGCTCTATTAAGGCGTTGGCTGCAGTTTCGCGGTCGGGGCTGTCGCTGAGAAGTTGCTTGCCGCTGTAACCGACAAAGTCGCCCGTATGGACGGTCACTTGGTCACCTTCGGCATCGCGGATGGCGGTGGAGACCATGCCTGTCACCACGGACTGCATGATTTCCGTGACGCTGGCAACGACCTCCTCGACGTTGGGATTGTCGCGGTCGATGGAGCCGATGCCATAGTAGCCTTCGCCGATGGTGGTGGAAGGCAGCACGTGGATGTCGGCGTCTTTATAGAGTTCGGCGGCCTGGTCGGCGGCCATCTTGATGTTCTTGTTGTTGGGGAAGACGAGGATGTGCTGCGCGTTGATTCTCGCGAAGGCATCGAGGAAGTCTTGCGTTGAGGGGTTCATCGTCTGCCCACCAGCAATCACCTCATCGGCACCGAATTCGCGGAAGGCGTTGATGAGGCCTTCGCCCGAGGCCACCGTCACTACGCCGTATTTCTTCGGAGGCGTCTTGAATGAGGCGTTGTTTTGGTTGGTCGACTGGTGGTGTTGCAGGGCCATGTTCTCGATCTTGAGGGTCAGGAACTCGCCGTATTTCTGCATCTCGTTGAGAATCACGCCAGGCGTGAAGGTATGCACATGCACCTTCACGATGCTGCCTTCGCGGAAAGCCACCACCGATTCGCCCACGCGGTTCAGGTAGTCGATGATTTCTTTTTCGTCGAAGGTGTCGAGGTCGACCTTGGAGCGCATTAGGCGGAGCAGGAACTCTGTGCAGTAGCCAAACTCCAAGGTGCTGTTTTCCGTGAATTTGTCAAGCTCCACGGTAGGTGCAGCAGCCGTTGTGGGTACGATTTCCTCTTCAGAAACGATGCCATTCAAACCGTCGTTCATGCCACGGAAGATGCTCAGCAGTCCCGCGCCGCCGCTGTCGACCACGCCGGCATCTTTCAGCACTTGCAGCAGTTCAGGCGTATGGTCGAGGGAGGTCTGCATGGCCTCCAACAGGGTCTCAAAATAATGGTTGAGGTCGGCATCGGCATTTGCACCCGCTGCACCTTCGCGCAATACGGTGATAATGGTGCCCTCAACGGGAACGGGAACGGACTTATAAGCCTCTTCGACCGCCGATTGCATAGCATTGGCGAAGGCTTTTGTGTCAGCTTCAATCACGCCTTGCAGTCCTTTGGCCAAGCCTGCATAGATGCGCGAGAGGATGACACCGGAGTTGCCTCGTGCGCCAAGCAGCATGCCCGACGAAGCAGCTGAAGACAGTTCGGACAGTGTGCCCATGTTATCTTTCAGGGCCGCACAACCCGCCTTGAGCGTCATCAGCATATTGTCGCCTGTGTCGCCGTCGGGGATGGGGAAGACGTTGAGGTCATTGACGACCTTTTTGTCGCGCCCCAGTTGCACCGCGCCTTGGCGCAGCATCGCAGCGAAAGTCAGGCTATCGAGTTCATTTGTTCTTTGCATTACAAATGGTTTTCAAAGAGTTTGCAAAAGTACGGTTTTTTTTGACACGTTTCAAATACCATCTTTCAGGCAGATATCCTCAGATTCTTGCAATCTTCATCATCTCCTCAAACATCGCTTCCGCCTCGTCTTTCCTCAAGCCAAACTTCACGGCCAACTTCACGGCATCTTCTTTTCCTGGGTCTTTATAGTTGCCGTTCACCGAAAGACTGTGGAACCCACCGAAGCCATCGCAGGGCAACACATCGTAGGCAGGTGCAAGTTGCCAAATATTGTTTCGGCGGATGAAGGCGAAGTTTTCACATGGTCGTCGCAGTTGCCGATGATGAGATTGAACGTCATCAGGCGGAATACCTTCCAAAGCTCTTTGACGGAATGAGTCAGTTGGCTGCAAGCCCAGAATAGATGCCCATAATCAGCGCTGGGCAGATGATAGTCAAGGTTCATCAAGGCGGAGAGACTGATGACGTGCAGCTTGCCACCGTCTTCGGTTCGGTCGAAACGCTTGGTGCCAAAATATTTGCCTTCAAACAGTCGAGTTTCAGCCATCTCGATGCCACATTCGCGGGCAATCAGCGAGGTCTCATATTCGATTTTGCCCACATCGGGCGGGTCAGTACGGTCGCGGAACTTTACCAGCCACTCAGCGCCATCGCAATGAACGAACACTTTTGGTCTTGTGCCACCCGAGGAGCCACCGCGTTGCCAGGCCTTGTCCAAGTCGCCAGAAAAGTCGGTGTTCAGCACCCGTTGCGATTCTTCCGCCATGCGGTCGAGGTCGATGACGTCTTGTTCTTCAAAGGTGCTCTTGTCGGGACGATACTCCAAAGCACCCCGGCCACGACTCCCGACAAACATCAGCTGCTCCAACAAGTTCAATGAAGCCAACGACTTGCCTTGGGCTCGCAAATGACGGTCGAGCACCAAGGCACTCCAGCCATCGGGAAGGCTGTCGTCAAACACGCCGAAGTTGCCTTCAAAAGGTTTGGCATTGGCGATGAATAGCTGTTGTTCCAGAGGCAGATGGAAGGGCGAAATGGAAAAACCGTTTCGAATCCAATCTGCATCGTATTCAAACATGGCCAATCTGTTTTCATTCAATGCAATACGCCCAACGCGGCTGTCGCCTAACCACGTTTCAACAATCTTCTCATTCATTCCGTTTCCCTCGCTTTCTAGTTGTTTGGCTTGCGGTGAGCGCTTCATCTAAGGAAGCGTATCTTGGGGCATTGAAAATCGTATCAAAATCATCTAATGCGTTAAGTGCGAAGGCGATATGAAGTAGTCCTTCCAAAGAGATTTTGCCTGTCCGTTCAAAGCGGCGGTAAGTTGCCAAAGGAATTCCGGCACGAACGGAAAGCCCTTCCTGTGTCAGGTTCATCTCCAAACGCCTCGCTTTTGCCCTTTCCGCCAAAGCCAAGGCTTTGCTTTCAGGAGAAACGTTGTTAAATGATAATGTATTATCAATTAAATCCATTAGTTGGTGACAAATGCTTAAATGTTAGCAGTTGCAAAGATATGAAAAATTTTTGAAACTGCTAACTAAAAGTTTTGTCGGCATTTGTATTAGTCTTTCTGCCCACCCTTCATCACGCTCTTCTTATACCAAGGCCATTTCATCAGCTGCCAGAAGGCAAACGGCTGGAGCGCGTAGGAAATCATGATGGTTGAAGCCATTCCGATGAGGGTGCTGAGACCGATGCTGCGGATGGCGGGATGCACGGCAAACAGCAGCGAGGCCACCACGATGACGAGGATGACCGCTGAGAAGAAGATGGCCACCTTGTGCCAGGTGAGCACATCGTTGTTGCCGGTCCGCGCTTGCGAGAGCAGGCCTTCGGTGATGAAGATACTATAGTCGACACCCACGCCGAAGATGAAGGTGGAGATGATGATGCTGACGAGGTTGAATTCCAGGCCGATGATAGCCATATAGCCTTGTACCATGAACCAGCTGAGCACCATGGGAAGGAAGGAAAGGAGGGCTGTGATGATGTTGCGGAACGATACCAACAGAATCAGCAGCACAAACAGTGAGGAGATCCACACGGCGATGTTGAAGTCGTCGTTGACGACCTCCACCATGCTCTTGCAGTAGTAGAACGGCTCCAAAACGAAGGTCTTGGGGTTGAGCACCAAGGCGTCGGTGGCGATGTCTTTCCCGTCGAAGTCCATGGAGACGTCGGTGAACACCATGTATTGGTTGTCGGAGTTGCATTCGATGAAGTTGCCCAAAAGGTTGTCGGGCACCACGCCGCTTTCCAGCAATGAGGCGGCCTCATAGTCGGTATCCAACAGATCCTTGAAGTCGTAGAACATCATCGGGTCGAGGCCGAAATTGTAAGCGCCTTTGTCGACTTGTTCGATGGCATAGGCTTTGCGCTCCTCGGTCCAGTAGGCGTTCCAGGCGGCGATGCGTTGTTCTTGGTCGGCTTGGGTCACAAACAGCTTCGGGATGACGTCGGTATAGTTGTGGACGGCCCCTTGTCGCTTCAGCGAGTCGAGGATCACCATAAGCGACTTGTCGGCCTCCAAGGCCTCGTCGATGTCGGTCGAAACGGTGGCGAAATACAAGTGGTAGAAGCCGTCGTTGTTCTTTTCGTTGTAGAGGTTTTCGGCGACCTCTTCCTCAGGTGAGTTGTAGTCGAGGTTGCGCAGGTCGCTGTCGAATTTCACCTTGGGTGAGAAGATGATGCCGATGACGACGATGACGGCAATCAGCACCAAGAACCACGGCTTCCTGTCGAAAGGCAGGTTGTTGAGGCGCGAGATGCGGCGGAAGGTCTTGCTGTGACTGTCGGCCTTGATGGAAGGCAGGAAATGTGGCAGGAAGATGAGAGAAAACATCGTGCTCCCCAACAGGGCAAACGAAGCGAACATGCCGAAGTCGCGGAGCAGGTCGCTTTCGGTGAACAGCAGGCTGCAGAAGGCACCCACGGTGGTGATGCAGCCCAAGAACACGGGTGTCGACTCGTCCCTCAGCATCTTTTCGGGGTCACCGACGAAGAAGTGGTGGATGAGCACATGCAAGGTGTAGCTGATGGCCACGCCCAGCACGATGGCACCCAATCCGAGGGCCATGAGTGACATGCCGCCCTTGATCCAATAGATGCAGGCCAACGAGAAGGCCATACCGTAGAGGATGGGCAGCAAAAGCTTCCAGATGAACGGAAAACTCCTGAAACACAACCCGATGAGCAGGAGGATAAGTACCAATGAGATGCCTACGGTCACCACGAGGTCCGACTTGATGCGACCTGCGTTCGACACGCTGCCGATGGGGTCGCCGTGGGCGTGCACTTTCACGCCGGGATGCGAGGCTTCAAACTCCTTCTGGGTGCGTCTGAGCATGCGGCTGAACTCCGTCGACGACCCGGAGTCCAACGAGCGGAAACTGGGGGCGAGATAGGCCAGAGCCACGGTGCTGTCGGGGCAGAAGAGGTGTCCGTCGATGAGGTTGAGGCCTCCGGCGGCACCTTGCAGCACGTCGCCGAGCACTACGGCGCGGAGGTTGAGCGGGTCGTACATGATGGCTTGCGTGAGTTCGCCCGTCTCGTCTGCCATCATCTGCTCGTAGTTGACCCACATCTGTGTTTCGATGGCTTCAGGCTCCAAGGCTTCGTCAAAATCGTGATACGCCGAGGTGTCGATGAAGGACGGGACGTGTTCAAGCATGAAGTTCAAGGCGTTGAGGGCGGTCTCAGGCTCCAGCTTGTACAGAACGTTGGAAATAAAATGAGTTGATGAGTCCTTCTCGTAGAGCAAGTCGATAAACTCATCCATGCGCTCATTAAGTGTTTCTGGGGGGAGTGGCTCGTCGGCAGAGGTCACCTGAATGTATATCTTGTCTTTCAACGCAATGGAAGTGAAGGCCAGCTGGCTCTCGACACTCGAAGAGGGCAGGAGCTTGGAGATGTCTTCTTCGTAATGGAGTCTGAGGCCGAAGCACAGGAAAAGCACTGTGGTGCAGGCTAAGATGATATACATCAACGGCTTATGCTTGCCGAAGAAGCGGTATAGAGGTACGAATATTTTGTGCATGAAGAGTGATTATTAATAGGTGCAATGGTGCTTTTTCATGGTCTCTGCCCATCCTTGCATTTCAACACAAGAAAGCCAAGGCATTATTTCCTTGGCTTTCTTGATGTTGTTCAGCTTGTGTCTTATTATTCAGCTTGAGTCTCGGCAGGAGCTTCAGTGGCCTCAGCGGGAACTGCCTCGCTGGCAGCGGGCAGGGTCGTGGTGGTAGCCGGAACCTCCGTCGAAGGCAGGTTGGGGATCATGGTTTCAATCTCGCTCTTAGGCGTGCCTTCCTTCGAATTCTTGGGAAGGGTGATGCTTGAGATGAGGCAGAGCACAACCAGAATACCGCCCAATGTCCAAGTGGCTTTTTCGAGGAAATCGGTCGTCTGGCGTACGCCCATCATTTGGTTTGCACCTCCGAAATTGGAGACCAAACCACCGCCTTTTGAGTTCTGAACCAGAATAATCAATCCCAATAACACACTGACAATCAGGATTAAAATTACTACTAATGTGTACATTTTTAGATATTTTATTGTTTAACTTTTTTTGCTTTCTTTCAAGCGTTCAATTTGGGCTGCAAAGTAACGACTTTTTTCTGGATATTTCAAGCGTAATTTTTCATAAATTGAAATTGCCTTGTCGATATATCCTTGTTGCTCGTAGATTTTGGCCAAGGTCTCGCTGACGATGTTCTCCTGGTCAATGATGCTGTTTTGGGCCACCGAAATGGGGTTGTAGAACTCTGCTTTGGGCCGTGTGATGGTCGGGTTTTCAAGGATAAACTTGTCTATCAGTTCTTTGCGCGACAGCTTCTTGGGTGCAGGCGCTTCGGTCTCCTTACGTTGTCGCTCTTCCTCGATTTCCTTTAGGCGCTTGGCGATGATGGCTTTCAGTTCGTCAAGTGACTTGCGCTTTTCTTCCAAAAGGGCCATCTCGGCGGAGAGTTCTTCGTGGCTGCCGCTGAGGTTGATTTCGGGGATGATGAACACCTTCTCTTGGATGATGCCGTTGTTTTCCTCTTCCTTGGTCTCGATTGATTCGATGGTGGAGAAGACATTGTCGGTGGGCGCAGCGGTCTCTTCGGGCGTGTATTCATCGGGTAAGTCTTGCACAACAGGCTCGCTCTCCCAGCGGTGGCGTGCAATGAGGGTGAAGAGGCGTAGTTTGTCGCGGTTGGGCATGAGGGTCGCCGTGCGTCTCAGCTGACGCTCGTAACGCTCGTCATCTATGTTCTGATAGGCAACGGTCAGCAGGGCTTGTCCGATGGCAAAATAGGGATAGTCGGCCACGATTCGCTCCATGGCTTGCACCGCTTCGCCTTTCAGCAGCTCCGGCCGCGTCATGTATCCTATCAGTTGTTTGCTGTCCATTTTTTTTTCAGTTGAGAGTTTAGGGTTTAGAGTTTAGAGTAGTTGAGAGTTTGTAGTTTTGAGTTATTAGTTATTCCGCATTCATCATTCCACATTCCGCATTAATAATTACCAGTTAACTAATGCCTTATTAAAGATATCTTCCACGAGTTGATCGACAATCGTCGCGGTCAGCGACTCCTGTACCGCGTTCAAGTCTTGGTCGCTGGGGTAGTCTTCGTAGCGCGAGAAGGACTGTTCGAAGTCTTTTGTGTCGTCGATGCGGTTGTAGAACCTGACTTTAACTGTGACGGTGAGTCGGTTCATGGAAGCGGTTTGTCCCGAGATGGCCACAGGGTTGGTCCTGTAGTCGGTGATTTCGCCCTCGAAGGCCAGGTCGCCGCCAGACTCTATCACGTCTAGGGTCGTTTGGTTGGTCATGGCGTCGCGCAAGGCGTTGGTAAGGTTGTTGCTCAGCAACGGGTTGACGAGTTGGGCGTGGTTAGGAAAATAGGCCACCGACACGGTCTTGGCCTCGGCGGGTATCGAAGCCCCCGAGAAGGTATAGATGCCGCAGCCTTGACAAACGAGTGCCAATGCCAACACCAAAACCGCTATCTTCGCCTTGACTTTCATAGATCTATGCCGTATTCGTTGATTTTTCTGTACAAGGTGCGCTCGCTGATGCCCAAGGCCTTGGCAGCGTCTTTGCGCTTGCCGCGATGGGCTTCCAATGCCTTGATAATCATCTCTCTCTCGTGGTGCTCAAGCGAGAGTGTCTCGGTCGTGCTTGATGAAGTGGACGTGTCGTGAGCTTCCTCGGCGGGGACGAACTCGGCAAATTCTTGTTCGACCGTCTCTGGCTCGTTTTGGCTGACGCGGGTCACTACGGTGTCGCCAATTTGCGTGACCGGGCTAGACTGGACATAAGTCTGTTCCATCGGGTGCGCAGCCGTCATGTGGTTGACTTGCGCACGCAGCTCGGCGATGTCTTTCTTCATGTCGAAGAGCACGCGGTAGAGCAGGTCGCGCTCCGACATGCCGTCGGGTGTGTCTTCACGCGGCAACAGCATGGGCAGATTGCTCTGCACCCTAACGGGCAGGTACTTGGCCAAGGTCTCCGCCGTGATGGTGCGCTCGGTCTCCATGATAGAGATTTGCTCGGTGACGTTCTTCAGCTGGCGCACGTTGCCGTCCCAGCGGTAGTTTTCCATCATCTTCATCGCCTCGGGTGTCAGCGTGATGGGCGGAATGTGGTTGCGCTCGGCAAAGTCAGTGGCAAACTTCCTGAATAACAGCGGAATGTCTCCTTTCCTTTCGCGCAAGGCGGGAACATGTATCGGGATAGTGTTCAACCTATAATATAAATCCTCGCGGAAACGCCCTTTTTCGATGGCCAAAGGCAAATCAACGTTGGTGGCGGCCACTATCCTGACATTGGTTTTCATCACCTTGGAGCCACCCACACGGATGAACTCGCCGTTTTCCAACACACGTAACAACCTGGCTTGGGTGGATAGGGGCAGCTCGCCCACTTCGTCCAAGAATAAGGTGCCTTTGTCGGCAATCTCGAAGTAACCCTTACGCTCGCCAACGGCACCGGTGAAAGCGCCTTTCTCGTGACCAAACAGCTCCGAGTCAATGGTGCCCTCAGGGATAGCGCCACAGTTTACAGCGAAGTATTGGCCGTGCTTACGTGCGCTGTTTTGGTGGATGATCTTCGGAAACACATCCTTACCCGTGCCGCTCTCGCCCGTGATGAGCACGGTGAGGTCGGTGGGGGCCACCTGTGCCGCGATGCCGATGGCGCGGTCCAGCTCAGGGTCGTTGCCGATGATGCCGAAGGTCCGTTTTATTGCTTGTATGTCCATATTTTTCTAATTCGGAATTAGGAATGCTGAATGCTGAATGAGGGCGAAGCCCAGCGTCGCATTGCGACATTCCGCATTCCGCATTCATAATTCCGCATTTATCTAAGTATTCCTCCTAACTCTTTTTCCATAGCGCTCTGGATCTTGCCCATAGTTTTCTCGATGACCTTATCGGTGAGGGTGGTGGTGGGCGACATCAGTACGAAGCTCATGGCATACTGTTTCTTGCCCTCCGGGATCTTCTCGCCTTCGTAGACGTCAAAGAGGCTCATCGACTGCAGGATCTTGTTCTCAGCAGCCATGGCTACGCGCTTCACTTCGTCGAAGGTGACGCTCTTGTCAAAGATCATGGCGAGGTCGCGGCGCACGGCGGGAAACTTCGACAGCGGCTCGAAGTGCACCTCCTTGGCCTTGGCCAGGCATTGCATCATCAGGGTCCAGTTGAAGGTGGCGTAGTAGACGTCCTTCTTCAGGTCGAAGTGCTTTAGGGTCTTCTTGCTGAGCTTGCCGAGAGTCACAATCTCCTTGCCATCAACGCAATAGGTGGTGGCGTAGTCGAAATGCGGCAGATTGGCTTCCTTGGCCTCCAAGGCGTTGCAGTCGAACTTGAAGTGGTTGAGCACGCCCATGACATATTCTTTCAGGTCGAAGTAGTCGAGGGCCTTGCTCGGGGCGTTCCACAACTCGGCTTGCTTGTTGCCAGTGAGGAAGAGGTCGAGGCAGGTGTGCTCGTTATAGGGCTTGAGCGGCTTGGTCTCGTCTCCGACTTTCGATGCGTCGAAGAAGTAGACACTACCAAACTCGAAGAACTTCATGTCGCTGACCTTGCGGTTTTGGTTGAAGGCGATGCTCTCCAATCCGCCCCACATCAAGGTCTGACGCATCACGTTGAGGTCGCTGCTCAAAGGATTGAGAATCTTTACATTCTGGGCAGGGTCGAAGGCGGGGAAAGCCTCGCTGTAGGCGGCCTTGGTGAGTGAGTTGTTCATGATCTCATAGAAGCCGTTGGCGACGAGCATGTCGCTGATCTTCTGCTGCATCTTGTCGGCGTCGGGCTTGGTGGCGCGGCTGATAGAGGCATGGATGCGGCTCGGGATCTCGATGTTGTCGTAGCCGTAGATGCGGAGGATTTCCTCGACCACATCGGCGGGACGGGTCACGTCGACCTTGCTGGTGTGCACGTCGACGACCACATGCTTGTCGTCTTGCTCAACGACTTGGCACTCAAGGCTTTTCAGTATGTTGACGGCTTGGGTCGGGTCGATGACCTTGCCGGCCATTTTGTTCAGGTAGTCAAACTTCAAATCCACGCGGGCAGGGGCGAAGTCGCCGTTTTTCACGTCTTTGATTTCGGAAGAAATCGTTCCGCCTGCCAACTCTTTAATTAATAAAGCGGCGCGTTTCAGGGCGAAGAGGGTGATGTTGGGGTCGGCGCCGCGCTCGTAGCGGAACGAGGCGTCGGTCTGCAGGCCATGGAACTTCGAGGTCTTACGGATGCTGGTGGGGTTGAAGTAGGCACTTTCGAGGAAGACGTTGGTGGTCTCCATCGTCACGCCTGACTTCTGTCCGCCAAACACGCCGGCGATACACATGGGCTCTTCGGTGTTGCAAATCATCAGGTTACGGTTGTTGAGCTTGCGTTCCACACCGTCGAGGGTGACGAAAGGCGTGCCTTCGGGCAGGCATTTCACCACGACCTTGTTGCCCGTGATCTTGTCGGCGTCGAAGGCATGCATAGGCTGGCCGACTTCCATCAGCACGTAGTTGGTGATGTCGACGATGTTGTTGATGCTGCGGATGCCGACGGCGGCGAGGCGGTTCTTGAGCCAGGCCGGTGACTCGCCGACTTTCACGCCGGTGACGGTCACGCCAGAGTAACGCGGACAGGCCTGTATGTCTTCCACCACAACGTCGATGTCGAGGTTGTGGTTCTCCACCTTGAAGTCGTCCACTGAGGGACGGATGAGGTGGTATTTCGTGGTGTTCTCGCGCTGGTTGAGGGCGGCCACGAGGTCGCGGGCCGAGCCGATGTGCGAGGTGGCGTCGCTGCGGTTGGCGGTGAGGCCGATTTCAATCGTATAGTCCTCTTCCACAGGGAAATAGAACGAGGCAGGCTTGCCCACTTCGTAGTCATCGGGAAGCACCATGATGCCTTCGTGCGAGGTGCCGAGTTGCAGCTCGTCTTCGGCGCAGATCATGCCTTCCGAGACCTCGCCACGGATCTTACCCTTCTTGATAGTGATGTGTTCGTCACCCATCCAGAGCTCGGTGTTGATGGTGGCCACGAGCACCTTCTGTCCTGCCGCCACGTTGGGCGCGCCACACACGATGTGCAGAGGCTCTTCGCCGCCGACGTCGACGGTGGTGATGTGCAGGTGGTCGGAGTTGGGGTGGTCGATGCAGGTGAGCACCTTGCCTACGACGACGCCTTTCAGGGCGCCCTTCACCGACTCAAAACGCTCGAGGTCTTCCACTTCGAGGCCCGTGGAGGTCAACAGCTCGCTAACTTTCTCAGCCGGATAATCGCAGTTGACATATTGTTTCAACCAGTTATAAGAGATCTTCATTATCGTATGTTACAGTTAATTATTAAACTTCATTTTTTTTTGACTCGGGACACGGGACTTCGGGACACGGGACAAGACTTGCGTCTCGCGTCTCGCGTCCCGCGGTCTCGTGTCTTTTATGTATACTAATTTCGCTCATCTGCTTTGTATTGAGCGGCAAAAATACAAAATTCTGCCAAAATGTCACGATTATTTTTTAAAGGAATGGGAAATAGCTTAAAACAAATCTGAGTGTGTCCCAGTGTTAAGCATTAAAAGTGTAAGTTGGGTGTTGTTTTGTTCCTAGATTAACAACCAGTCTGGCTCAATGTGACACTCCCAAGTATTGTTGCCTCTATAGCCTGACAGTTTATGTGGATTATAACTCTGCGGTAATGAACCATTTTCTCTTAGAATATCCACAATTACCGCAACCTTTGAAACATCAAGTCCGCGTTTGGCGCAACGCTTGACGGCATGTTTGAACTGGTTGGTAAATCTGACCTCGTACATAATTTACTCGTCTAAACATTGGCGAATAAGGTCAGAACCGTCTTTGGCATAATAAACTCTCCCCGCCTCGACATCCTCGTATGCCAGTTCTATGCCGCTTTTTTTGCGGCGACGCGGGGCAAGATCAACGCCTTCCATGGAACGGAACAACTTCCGCAACATTGGAATCAGGCTCTCGTCAGTTACATTCAAAGTGAGTTGTGTCATGGTTTGCTCTCCTTTTGTGTTTCAATGCGCAAAGATACACATTATTTTGAAATTCGAGAGTTTCGGATAGTAATTGCCACAATTTCTTCATTAGTTGTTTTATTTTTCAATAAAAATTTTAAATATTTCATCAAAAATATATTGTAATTCGATAAATACTTCTATTTTTGTAGCATGTTTAACTCAAAAATACATCGACTATGAAAGACAAAACCTTGAAAAACATTCTTTTGTGCTGTTATGTGGCACTGGCGTTCTGTGCCCTTTGGGCTGTAGGTACGGTGTGTTATCTCATTTCGGACATACGCGGCCATGCCCCTTGGCGCAGTCCCATTGATTGGTCACAAAACACGGTGGTCAAAATCCTTATTCTGACAGGCTATTTATTGGGTACCATCGCTATGATAACCATGTGTATCAGGGTGGTGGTCAACATCCTCAAAGGAGTCCGGGAGAATATGGTCTTTCCGAAAAGTAACGTGAAACTGTTGTTTTGGATGGCTTTGGTGGACTTCGTTTATATGCTGGCTTACATGAACTTACCGATCCTTTGGAAAGACGATTTGGTTTTCTATTTGCAACACTCCAATTTGGTGATGCCTTTCCTGATGCTCTTCTTCGCCTTTATGTACAAAGTGGCCGCCGATGCGGTGGAGGAAAATAACCTAACCATTTGAGCCATGATAGTGATGAACTTAGATGTAATGTTGGCCAAGCGCAAGATGCGCTCCAACGAGTTAGCCGAGCGCATCGGCCTTACCCAAGCCAACCTCTCTATCCTCAAGACGGGCAAGGCCAAGGCCATCCGCCTCAGCACATTGGACGCCATTTGCCGCGAACTTCAATGTACGCCTGGGGATATTTTGGAGTATAGAAACGATGAAAATGTTTGAACCATGAGAAGATGCAGATTGGTTTTGCTGTTAGTACTATTGCTAACTTTTACGGGCTGCAACACCTTGGCCCCCATGCTTTTCGGTTTCCGCGAAATCCACGGCTACAACACGGAGCAATGCGAGAAATTCTACAAGAAACTGCCCAAAGACTTTGAATTTACGCCATTGGTCTGCAACGAAAAACAATTCCAGCAAGTGAGCGAACTTGGCACAGATTCAATGCAGATGAAGAACCTCTACCAGCCCCTGAAAATCATGTATTTCCATGGCGATAGTCTGGTCTCGTTTCATATTAATTGCTATTGTCCACCCACGTTTGGCTTTAACCTGAATTGGAACTTCAACCATCAGTTCGACGAATTCCCGCCTGCCACAACCGTGCCTTTGGACGGCATGACCGTTACACGTAGTCAAATGCGAACCATTTTTCCCGAAATCAAAGGGGAGGCGGATTATACTGTGCTCATCTTTTGGACGAACATGCTGCACAAGGTGTCGAAAAAGGAAATCAAGACAGTGTATAAGAACTTGAAAAAGTTCCAACAGTTTAACAACACTGAAGTTTATCTCATCAACAACGACATCATGATGACGAAAAGCCTCGAAGAGGTAGAGTAGGAAGGCTCTTTTTCATTCAATTAATCTTTTTCCAGTCCTCTTTTGCCCCAGTTTCGGAAAAATCCCTTATCTTTGCGCCCAAATATGTTAATAGGAATGGCAGAGAATAACTATTCGACCGACTACACGAACCTCCGGCTGCTCCATACCTCGCGTTATGGCAACAGCCGCGTCTTTACGGCAATCAATAATGGCAAAAAGGTCATTGTCAAGACTTTGAAAGCAGAGTGTGCTGACGACCCCGCTTGTCGTGCCTCATTGCGCCAGGAATATGAGACCACCTCGATGCTCGACAACAAATACATCCGCAAGGCCTTGGACTTCGTCCAAATCGAGGGCTTGGGCGACTGCATCATCTTCGAATACATCGACGGTAAGTCGCTCGCCGAGCATGTGCGTGTGGGTACGCTCTCCGAGAAACAGGTGAAGAGCGTCCTCGCAGAGGTGTGCGATGCTTTATATTACCTGTACCGCAACGGCATTGTGCACAGCAACCTCAACCCCGACAACATCATGGTGTCCGCTGCCGATTGTCGTGCCAAGCTTATCGACCTCGGTATTCCCGAGACGAAGGCGGACGCCGACCGCGAGCTGCTTATCAAGGAGATGGAGTTCGTCGCCCCCGAGATTATCAAGGGGGAGGATATAGACTCGCGTGCCGACATCTATTCGTTGGGTAAGATTATGGAGTTCATCGGCGAACGCAACATTTCCAAGCAATTTGGCGCCATAGCCACCCACTGTACGCAGTTTTCCAAGGAACAGCGTTTCGACAGCATCAGCGACGTGCGCTCGGCCATCACCAAGGGACATTCCTTCGTGAAGCTAATCATCGCGGCTGTGGTGCTTGCCATCGTGGCTATTTTGGCCGTCATCTACATCCCGAAGATTAATGCCAATGTGGAGAAGGAACGTGAGGAGCGTCTCGCCGTTGACTTTGGCCGTGAGGTGGAGAAGATGCAGGCCCAACTGCCGGAGCTTTGCCAAAAGTATGCGCTGAAGTCGCTCAATGAGCCTTTGACCGTCGACTGGTCGGAGGACAGTTTGAAGTTGGCAGGCAACCTAGTGCAGTATCTCGCCTTGGATGAATACAAGGACAAGGCTCTGCAAGCCCTCGACCAGCAACGCATAGGGATCATGGAAAGCCGTCAGGCCGATTTCGACCGCCTGTTGCTGGAGACTTTCAAGACTACCAACGACAGCATTGCTGTCAAGATGCGTTCGGCGCTGACTGACCCCACCGACGACCAATTGCTTATCCAAGCTAGCAGATGGTATGACCAGATGAAATAATTTCGGCCAATCGGAGTTATTGTAGCATAAACCAACAACGAAGTGCAGAGAAGAACCAACATATTTGTGATGCTGGGCTGTGTCATCGGGCTGCTGCTGTTGAGCGGCTGCTCGACCAAGAAGAACACGCTCACCCGACGGATGTACCATAACCTGACCAGCCATTACAACGTCTATTGGAACGGAGAGAAGAGCCTGAAAGAGGGCGAACAGACACTCCGTACCCAAGTGAAAGACGATTATTCCAAGGTGTTGCGTGTCTACAACTACGGCACGCAGCAGAACGGCTCGGCGATGAACTCCGTCATGGACCGCGCCCTCGAGAAGACCGCCATCTGCGTGCAGAAACACTCCATGCAATTCGGCAGCCGCGAGCGTGTGAGGTGGATCGACGACGCCTATCTGGTCATGGGCAAGGCGCATTTCTACAAGCACGACTACATCCCCGCCAAGCGCACCTTTGACTTCGTGGCCACCGAATACGCCTACAACGACATCGTCTATGTGGCCAACATGTGGCTCATCAAGACCTACATCCAAACCGAGGAGTACCCCAAAGCCATCGCCGCCATCGAGCAGCTGCAAGCCAAGACCTCGGGCTTGAACAAGCTACCCAAGGAACTGATTCGCAACTTCGACTTCACCATCGCCGACTATTACATCGCCACTAAGGACTACAACAACGCCCTTAAGTTCCTCCGCAACGGCATCCTGCTCAACAAAGATCGTGACCTGCGCACCCGCGCCATGTTCATCATGGGGCAGATTTATATGTTGCAGAACGACTCCGAACGTGCCACGGCACAGTTCAAGAAAGTCATCAAGCGCAACCCCGAGTACGAGATGGTTTTTGAGTCGCGGATGAACATGGTCAAGGTGGGAACGGCCAACAACGCCAAGGAGCTATACAAGATGATGAACAAGATGCTCCGCGACCCCAACAACGAGGACTACCGCGACCGCATCTACTACGCCATGGCCGAGCTGGCCCTGCGCGAGGGCGACGAAGCCAAAGCCGTCCGTTACCTGCGCCAGTCGGTGGCTGCCTTCAAGGATAACCAGATCCAAAGGGCACAGTCGTCGCTCAAAGTGGCCACTATACTCTTCGACCGCAACCAATATGAACTCGCCCAGGCTTATTACGACACCGCCGTTACTAGCATGAATCGTGACTTTGAGGGTTACGACAGCATCATGAACATCTCTCAGACTCTTAACGAGCTGGTGATGTATGCCAGCGTGGTCCGTGACCAGGATAGCCTGCTGCGCGTAGCCGCCATGGATTCGGTGTCGCGCAATATCCTTATCGACAAGATTATTGCTCAGGTGATTGAACAGGAACAGATCGAGAAGGAACAGCGCGAATACGAGGAACAGCTGGCTCTGATGGGTTCCACAATCGACGAGGGCGAGATGAAGTCGGAGCCGACCAACAGCACTGGGGCATCATGGTATTTCTACAACTCGTCTTCGGTCTCAAAGGGTATCACTGAGTTCACCCGCAAATGGGGCATGCGTAAGAACGAGGACAATTGGCGCATCAGCGACAAACGAAGCCTCAACAGCGCCATCAGTGGGGGAGACGAGGGGGACGAACTCGCAGAAGGTGGCCCAGCAGCGAAAGATTCGTTGAACCGCTCTTATACCAACCACGACCGTGGCTATTACCTCCAAGACCTGCCCTTCACCATGGAGCAGAAGGAGGTGTGCGACTCGCTCATCGCCGACGGTCTCTATCATCTCGGCTTCCTCTACATGGACCGTCTCAACGACCTGCCGCGCTCTATCGAATCGTATGTGATGCTCGACAACCGCTATCCCGGCTATGAGAAGGAGCTGCCCACCTGGTATGCCCTGTATAAGATGCACAAAGACCTCAACCAAGAGGAAGAGGCTCTGATCTACAAAGGCAAGATTTTCGATAAATATCCCAATTCGAGTTATGCCGAGTTCATCAACGATCCGACCTATTTCGAGAAGCTGCAGGCCCAGGAGAAGGAAGCCTCCGATTTCTATGCCAAGACTTACGAGGCCTTTGAACAGGGCCAGTACTACCGCGTGAAAATGAACACCGAGCGTGCCATGAGGCTTTATGAAGCTGACACAGCCCTGATGCCGCGCTTCGCCTTCCTCCATGCCGTCGCACAAGGCCGCCTCATCGCTGTAGACACGATGGCTTTCTCCCTTTACAACTTGGTGCGTACCTATCCGAACAGCAGCGTCGCCCCCTACGCACGTCAGGTGCTTGAGCATGTGAATGAGGAATACCAACTCGGTCTGGTGCTCGCCGACCTTGACAAACCTGGCGGTGGCAACGGAGAACCTGAGGTGAAGAAAGCCTCTCCCTACACCTACGAGCCGAACTCCGAGCATTTCGTGATGATTGTCTGCGATCCGAAGTCCGTCCGCATCGACCCGCTCATGGTGCGTATCAGCGACTTCAACAAGAAAGAATACCGCACACGCACGTTCAATATCAGAAATGTCGTTTTGGACAACGACCATACTATGGTCACCATCGGCAACTTCGACAGCGAGCAGAAAGCATCCGACTATATCGCTTCGATGTTCATCACCGACTATGTCTTCGGCGGCATCGACAAGACCAAATATACCATCATCCCCATCTCCGGCAAGAACTATCCTGTGTTCTATCAGGCGAAGGACTTGATGGAGTACCAGAATTTTATACAAGAATCCACTAAAAATTAAAATACTATGGCAATAATGGAATCATCAGCACGCAACCTCATTGGCGCTGGCACCACCATCAAGGGTGACATCGAGTCCAATGGAGATATTCGTATCGACGGCCATCTGATTGGCTCGCTGAAGTCGAACGGCAAGGTCATAATTGGCCCTACGGGCGTCATGGAAGGCGACCTCAACTGCAAACAGGCAGAGGTATCGGGTGCCGTGAAAGGCAACATCAACACAGAGGAACTCACCGCTCTCAAGGCCACCTCGAAGGTCGAAGTCGACCTGAACACCAAGCAACTGCTCATCGAAGTCGGTGCACAGTTCACGGGTAAATGCGTCATGGGTCAACAGTCGACCGTGTCCATGCCCAAGCAAAAAATCGGCTGACGATGGACGAAAGGCTTAAGAGGTATTGCGGCTACGAGGCGGTCGAACGATTCGACGAAGAACGCCTGGCGAAGCTGCAAGAACACTATACCGCCATCCTCGAGCTGTTGGGCGAAGACCCGCAACGCGAAGGCCTGCTCAAGACGCCTTTCCGCGTGGCGAAGTCCATGCAGTTCCTCACCCACGGTTATCACTTGGACCCGATGGAGATTCTACTGTCGGCCAAGTTCAAGGAGGACTACCGTCAGATGGTCATCGTGAAAGACATCGAGGTCTACTCGCTCTGTGAGCACCACTTGATCCCCTTCATCGGCAAGGCGCATGTGGGCTACATCCCCAATGGCTACATCACGGGGCTGAGCAAGATCGCACGCGTGGTAGAGGCCTACTCGCGCCGCCTACAGGTGCAGGAGCGCCTGACGACGCAGATCAAGGACGCCATCAACGAGGCCCTGCATCCCTTGGGTGTGGCGGTCGTCATCGAGGCACAACACATGTGCATGTCGATGCGCGGTGTGCAGAAACAGAGCGCGGTGACTACCACGAGCGACTTCATCGGCGCCTTCGAGCGTGAGTCGACCCGGGAAGAGTTTTTTAAACTTATTGGAAGCAACTTACATTAATAGCAAACCATGATAAAAGCATACGTTTTCCCCGGTCAAGGGGCACAGTTTGTGGGAATGGGCAAGGACTTGTACGACAAGTTCCCGAAAGCCAAGGATATGTTCAAGAAAGCCAACAGCATCCTGAAGTTCAAGATCACGGATGTGATGTTTGAAGGCACTGTCGAGGACCTGCGTCAGACCAAGGTGACCCAACCGGCCATCTTCTTGCATTCGGTCATCCTCGCCACGATGCTGGAGGACTTCGACCCCACTATGGTGGCAGGCCATTCGCTCGGCGAGTTCTCGGCTCTGGTCGCCAACAAGGTCTTGAGTTTCGAGGACGGCTTGCGCCTCGTGAGTAAGCGCGCCATGGCCATGCAGAAGGCCTGCGAGGCCCAGCCTGGCACAATGGCTGCCGTCATCGGCATGGAGGACGCCGACATCGAGCGTATCTGCGCCTCGGTGAAGGATGCCGTAGTGGTGCCTGCCAACTACAACTGCCCTGGCCAGCTGGTCATCTCTGGTTCGCTGGAGGGTGTGGCAGCCGCTTCCGAGAAACTGAAAGAAGCCGGTGCCAAGCGCGTGTTGCCGCTGAGCGTGGGTGGCGCTTTCCATAGCCCGCTTATGGAACCCGCCCGCGTCGAACTGGCCGAAGCCATCAGGGAGACCAACTTCAACCAAGGCATCTGTCCCATCTACCAGAACGTCACTGGACAGTCGGTTAACGACCCTGAGATCATCAAGAAGAACCTCATCGCCCAGCTGACCTCGCCCGTCATGTGGACACAGACCATGAGCAACATCCTCGCCACCGGCGTGCGTTCCGTGGTCGAGGTGGGTCCCGGCACCGTGTTGCAAGGCCTCTTCCGCAAGATGGACCGCAATCTTGAATTATCAAGCGCAGAGGTATAATTCGGAATACGGAATTAAGAATACGGAATAATGGAGCTATTATGAGTAAAGAGAAGGATAATCCTATAAAAAGGAAAAGTAGGGATTTTGCGATAGACATTATTCATCTATATCAATGGCTATGCGAGGTTCAGCATGAGTATATCATGTCTAAGCAGGTGTTGCGTGCTGGGACCAGTATTGGTGCCAATGTGGCTGAAGGAGTTAGGGGGCAAACACTTCCTGACTTTTATGCCAAGATGAACATAGCTTTAAAAGAAGCAAGCGAAACCAGTTATTGGTTAGATATTCTTCATGCTACTGATTACATCCCAGATGATAAATTTGAACCGATCAACACCTTCTGTGAAGAGATTATAAGCATCTTGGTGGCCATAACAAAAAACCAAAACAGATAACCGACTCTCTCATACGTCGCTTTGCGCCATTCCGCATTCCACATTCCACATTCCGCATTCCGCATTCCACATTCCACATTCCACATTCCACATTAATCTACCCCCTAAATGGAAAGTAAACCTCGTTTTTTTTGGACCATCCTCATCCTCCTCTCAGGCATCCTCATCGGTCTATATATTAATATAGGTGTAAACAAGAAAGTCAATATCGAAGGCGGAAGCAAGTTCGATGAGGTGATGTGGTATGTCGGCAATGACTATGTCGACGTGCCTGAGACCGGCAAGCTGCAAGACGAAGCCATCGCCGCCATGATGGAAGAGCTTGACCCGCATAGCGCATACATCTCCTTGGATGAGTTCAACGAGGTGAACGACCCGCTGCTCGGCAGCTTCGATGGCATCGGCGTACAGTTCCGACTTGAGAAAGACACCATCGCCATCGTCAGCGTCATCAAGGGCGGACCTTCCGAGAAGGTGGGCATCATGGCTGGCGACCGCATCCTTTATGTCGACGACACCCTCGTGGCCAACCAAAAGCTGAAGAACGAGGACGTGATGCGCAAGCTGAAAGGCCCCAAAGGCACCAAAGTGCGCGTCAAGGTGCTGCGCCGTGGGGTAGAGGGACTGCTCGACTTCACCATCACCCGTGCCGCCATCCCGACCTATAGCGTCGATGTCGCCTACATGATTGACGAGACCATCGGCTTCATCAAGATTAGCAAGTTCTCGGCCACTACCCATGAAGAGCTAAAAGACAATGCGTTGAAGCTGGAGAAACAAGGTATGGAGAAACTCATCCTCGACCTGCGTGGCAACTCTGGTGGCTACCTCAAGGCCGCCGTGGGCGTGGCCGACGAGTTCCTGCCTTATGGCAAGATGATTGTCTATACCGAAGGCCGCAACCGTGCACGGCAGGAGATGAGATCGAGCAGGCATGGCCATTGGGAGGACATCCCCTTGGTTGTGCTCATCGACGGCGAGTCGGCCAGCGCGAGCGAGATTGTAGCCGGTGCCTTGCAGGACAACGATCGAGGCACCATCATCGGGCGTCGCTCCTTCGGCAAGGGACTAGTACAGGAACAGATTGTGCTCAGCGACAACTCGGCCATCCGCCTCACTGTGGCACGTTACTACACGCCCACGGGCCGCTGCATCCAGAAACCCTACGACAGCGACCACGAGAAATATGAGCTTGAATACTTGGAACGCTATGAGAACGGTGAACTCTTTAGCGAAGACAGCATCCACTTCGCCGACTCCCTGAAATACACCACCCCGATGGGTAAGACCGTCTATGGTGGCGGTGGCATCATGCCCGACATCTATGTGCCGCTGGTCAACGACAGCACGGAGTATTATTTCAACCGCATCGTCAACACGGGCCTGGCCTATCAGTATGCTTTCGACTACACCGACAAGCACCGCCAGCAGCTGAAGCAATACAAGACTGTGGAGAGTTTCGACCGTCAGTTTACCGTCACCGACGCCATGTTCGACGCCTTGGTGCGCCTCGCCGACGAGAAAGGCATCGTGGGCACCGAGGAGCAACGTCAGGTGGCGCGCCGCGAGGCGAACATCTTGCTTAAGGCCTACATCGCCCGCAACCTCTTTGACGACGAAGGCTTCTATCCCATCTACGCCCCGATGGACGAGATCTTGCAACGAGCTTTGCAGGTGTTGAGGGAAGAATAGGGGATTCCCTTCGGGAATGGAGAGACGATTTGTTTCATCTGCGGCGGCTAAAGGCGCTTACGTTTTGTAAGATCTTTCAGCCGCCGCAAATCATTTAGGCACTGGACTCCATTCCCGCAGGGAATCTACTTGAGTAAACATCCCTCGTATCCCCGAAACAAAAAACCCCGCTGAAAATCAGCAGGGTTTCTTTTTTGTGGAGCATAACGGAGTCGAACCGATGACCTCTTGCATGCCATGCAAGCGCTCTAGCCAACTGAGCTAATGCCCCTCCGTTGTCGTTTGCGGCTGCAAAAATACAACTTTTTTCAATACGCCAAACATTTTTTGAGAATTTTTTTTCTTTTTTCGGGGGATTCCCTGCGGGAATGGAACTGACATCTGTTGTTATTCCCGCGGCGGCGGGTGACGTTTACGATGTGTAGACTCTATCTGCCGCCGCAAAATAAAACAACTACGACACTCCATTCCCGAAGGGAATCTCTTTTTTTTCATTTTTTTTCATTTTCCACTAAGGGTAAAATCCGAGTTGTTAGTCATTATGATGTCTAGACAACAAAACAACGCGTTTACTATGCATTCGAATGCCCATTTCATGCTTAGCAAATTGGCTGCCGCCTTGCCCTTTGGCATAGGTGGATTTCCTGTTTATGCGACTTCGTGTCCCGCGTCCCGCGTCCCGAAGTCCCGCGTCTTTTTTTCGAACTCAAACTTATTAATTCACCTAATTATTAACCAAATCAATTCATTATGAAAAAGAAAGTATTTTCTTTGATGATGACGCTTTTGCTCGCCTTCATCGGCGTTGCGAAGGCGGAGACCATTACGATTGGTGATGGTGCCAGTGGTACTACCTACATGGTGCCTTTCAACAGTCTGTATGGCTACTCCTTCACTGAGCAGGTGTTCCTCGCCAGTGAAATCGGAACTGCTGGAAACATTACCTCCATCAGTTTCAACCTCGGTCAGAGCTACACGGCCGCACAGACCAACGATGTAGTTCTGTACATGAAGAACGTGTCGCGTGAGACCTTCACCGCCACGACGGATTACGAGCCTGTCACTACGGGCGACATCGTGTTCCAAGGTCAATGGACCATCCCGGCCGACATGACCGGTTGGATTACCATCACCCTTGACACCCCGTTCGCCTACGACGGCACAAGTAACCTGATGGTAGCCATGTTCGAATCCACGGCTGGCTACAGCACCCGTTACTTCACCTACAATTCGGTGACCAACTCGGGTATCAGCTACTACAGCGATTCGTACGTTCCGGATCCTTACAATCTGGGTTCGTACAGTGGCAGCAAGGTGCTCCGCAGCAACCGCAACAACATCCAGCTCGAGATTACGGCTGCTGCCGGCGGCGGTGAAATCACTGTGCACGATGCAGGTGCCACCAACAGCTACGTTCCGGTGTACGGCTTCTATGCCGATGCCTACCTGAAGAGCGAGTCGGTGTATCCCGCCTCTGAGCTGAGCGCCATGAATGGTGGTAACATCACCAGCATGAAGTTCTACAGCTCCTACAGCAGCGTCAGCTGGGGTGCTGCCAACTTCCAGGTCTTCCTGGCCGAAGTCGGTAGCACTAGCATCAGCGCCTTTAATGGCCCTGGCACCGTGGTTTACGAAGGTGCCCTGAGCATCGATGCCAACGGTGAGATGCTGGTGAACTTCACCACGCCTTACCAGTACAACGGCGGCAACCTGCTCGTCGGTGTGTACAACACTGTCACTGGCACCTATGTCTCCTGCAGCTGGTACGGCGAGGAAGTCTCTGGTGCCTCGTTCCAAGGCTACAACTACAGCAGCCTGACCGCTGTCAGCGGCAGTACTCAGAACTTCCTGCCCAAGACTACCTTCGCTTACAGCACTGGTGGTAGCACTGGCCCGGAGCAGGTGATCTACGCTGTTCAGGATGAGCAAGTCGTCGACACCGTTAAGGTTGGCCCGCGCCCGACCAACGGCTGGATGGAGCCTTTCAAGTTCCAGATCCGCAACACCGGCGCTGCCACCACGATCAACCACCTCGACTGGACTCCCGAAGAGTACTTCACTCTCGTGTCTCCCGAGCTTCCCGCTCCGATTGGCCACGATGAGGACATCGACGTGGAACTGAACACCAGCGAGTCGGAAAACACCGAGTGGCAGATGGTTGCCCTCTACGGCAACGAGCGTACCGCCGCCATCTGGACCATCACTGCCGAGCCTTACGAGGCCGCTTGCCCCGACATTTGGGAACTGGCCTGCACTCACGCCACGACCTTCCCCTACGTTGAAGTGCCTGCCACGAAGCACGGCGTCACCCTGTACGACAACTACACGCTGCCCTTCCCTGAAATTGCTGAAGGCTACGACGCTGTCTACAAACTCGTGTTCAACAATGACGTGATGCTGAACGCTGAAGTTACTTATGGTGACACCTCCAAGGTTGCCCTCTACACCGAGGACTTCTACGGCGAAGGCGGCCCCATGGCCAGCAACAACTACACTGGCCCCGGCATTGGCGGTGGTGGCGCTGCCGCTGCCCCGTTTGAGGCTCAGATCGGCGATGGCACCAGCACCTCTGGCTACTTCCCCTTCTACTGCTTCTACAACTACAGCCTCAGCCAGCAGCTCTTCACTGCTGCCGAGCTTGAGGAAGCCGGCGTGACCCGTGCAGCCATGAACAGCCTCAGCTGGT
>Ga0310690_10001156_pt1 | contig 48892 bp, 41 predicted proteins | sample AusTroGonzalo_MG_2_FD_207661 | JGI IMG/M metagenome (GOLD analysis project Ga0310690, IMG submission 207661) | Bovine rumen microbial communities from tropical cattle in Woodstock, Queensland, Australia - Gonzalo_04 (v2) (version 2) | ecosystem: Host-associated > Mammals > Digestive system >... | reverse complement strand
GTTCTTAAAATAGCCGATGGTGATGTTCTCACCGCGGGCCTGGATTTCTCCCACCACGAGATGGGGATCTTCGGAGTCTATGCGGACCTCGGCCACATCCACGGCCTTGCCGCAGGAACCGGGCACGTACTTGGTCCAGTGCTCATAGGCCAGCAGCGGGCAAGCCTCGGTCATGCCATAGCCCACCAGATAGGGGAATTTGATCTTCTTGAACAGGCGCTCCACTTCCGGATTCAGGGCGGCGCCGCCCATGATGAACTCCTGCACGTTGCCGCCAAAGGCCTGCACCAGACCGTCCTTCACCTTCTTATAGATAATACTGTTGAGGCCGGGAATCTTGGTGAGAATCTTGATGAACGGCTTGTCCAGGGTGGGTTTTACTTTGGACTTATAAATCTTCTCCATCACCAGCGGAACGGTGATGAGGAGGTAAGGCTTAACTTCGGCAAAGGCTTTGAGGAGCGTGGCCGGGGTAGGGGCCTTGCCCATCCAGTAGATGGAGGTGCCGTTGCACAGGGGATAGAGGAATTCGATGACCAGGCCGTACATGTGGGCCATGGGCAGCATGGATACCATCTTGTCTCCGGCAGGGACGTTGCGCTGGCTGAAGTCCACGTTGGCGCTAAAGTTACGGTAGGTGAGCATGACGCCCTTGGGATCTCCCGTAGAACCGGAGGTGTAGTTGATGGTGGAGAGGTCGTCCCAGTTATTGGTGGGGAATACCACGTCGTCGGGGCCGAAGCCCTTGGGATACTTCTTGGCGAAGAGCTCATCCAGGTTGTCTACCGTTTCCTGAATCTTGGGATCGCGGCAGAAGAGAACCTTCCAGTTGTCTACGTCGAAGGCCACCTTGAGGGCGGGCATCTTTTCGGGATCCATCTTGGCCCAGCGGGCGGCGTTGGTGAACAGGGCGATGCTCTCGCTGTGGTTCACCAGGCCCATCACGCTTTCCGGCGTGAAATCGGCCAGGATGGGGACGATGACCGTCTCGAAAGTGTTGACAGCCAGATAGGCGAAACCCCACTTGGCACCGTTGTTGGCGCAGAGGGCAATTTTGTCACCTTTCTTGAAGCCGGCTTTCTCGAATACGATGTGGAAGCGGGCGATATCTGTGGCCATTTGGGCGTAGGTGAAAGAATCTCCGCCGATGGTGTTGAGTGCCGGTTTGTCCCAGAATTTCCGGGTGGCGTCCTGGAGGCGCTGCAGGTAGTGCGGGTACTTAGGTTCCATAATTCGGTTTTAAGGTTGTACTATCATACAAAGATAGCAATTTTCCGGGAAAAACCGTATCTTTGCCAAGTATAATCTTAAAGATATGAGACTTCCTGCCGAATGGGAAAAACAGAGCTTCGTGCAACTGACCTGGCCGCATAAGGATACGGAATGGTATGACCTCCCGCATGTGCTGGACTGCTATGTGCAGGTGGCTAAAGCCATTACGCGCTATGAACCGCTGCTGGTCGTGTGCCGGGACTTGGAGGAATGCAAGGCCGATATGGCCGCCCGCGGTTACATCCCCGGCCCCGAAGTCCGCTTCGTGACCTGCCCCCTGAACGATACCTGGGCCCGCGACCACGGCGCCATCTCCGTTTGGGGAGACCAGGGAGAGAAGTGCATCGAGGACTTTGTCTTCAACGGCTGGGGCCTCAAGTTCGGCGCCTGGCTGGACAACCAGATTACCCGGAACATCTATGCCGCCGGCGTCTTTGCGCCCGATGTATGTTATTGTGACATGCGCCCCTTCGTCCTGGAAGGAGGTTCCATCGATACCGATGGCTGCGGTACCCTCATAGCCACTACGGAATGCCTGTGCTCGGTGAACCGCAACGAGCAACTGGCCCGCGAGGAGATTGAGGAGCATCTGAAAAACGCCTTCGGCCTTCAACGCATCCTGTGGCTGGACCATGGTTCCATCGCCGGAGATGACACCGACAGCCATGTAGACATCCTGGCCCGCTTCTGCTCGCCGGACACCATCGCCTATACTTCCTGTAGCAACAAGGCCGATGAAAACTACGGCCCCCTGAAAGAGATGGAAGAGCAGCTGAAAACTTTCCGCACGCTGGATGGAAAGCCCTACAGGTTAATCCCGCTGCCCCTTCCGGAGCCGCTATACTTGGAAGACTACCGTCTCCCGGCCTCCTATGCCAATTTCCTGATTGTGAACGGCGCTGTTTTGATGCCCGGTGCCGGGTCCGCCCTGGATGAAGTGGCTGCCAACCAACTGCGCACCGCTTTCCCCGACCGAAAAGTGGAAATCATTGACTGCCGCGCCCTGCTTTCCGGCCACGGCGGCCTTCACTGCATCACCATGAATTACCCCTTCGGGTGGTAGCGACAGGCCCCCTTTCGGGGGCTTGTGCACCCCCGCACAAGGGTAGGGGGAGGGGCCCGTTGGATACGAGTCCCGAAGGGACGAAGTAGACAATGGGAGGGGCCGGAGTGAGCGAAGCGAACGGAGTCCCCCGAAAAGGGGGCCTGCCGCTACTTTCCAAATCGTTTGAGAAGGATGTCGTAGGCATCGATGCGGCGGTCCCGGAGGAAGGGCCAGCCGCGACGGACGTATTCGCTCTGCTCCAGGTCCACTTCTACCACGTGTACGCCTTCTTCGGCTTTTTCAAACTCCGTGAGGAGTTCTCCCTGGGCGCCGGTGGCGAAAGAATGGCCCCAAAAGTCAATGCCGGTAGAGTGGCCGGTGGGATCCGGCTCCACACCGGTGCGGTTGACGGTAATCACCGGCAGGCCGTTGGCCACGCTGTGACCGCGCTGGACCAGCTGCCAGGCCTGGCGCTGCTGGGCCTGCTCCCAGTCCGGGTCTGTGGGCACGCCGCCGATAGCGGTGGGGTAGATGAGCATCTCGGCCCCGTTCAGGGCCATGGCACGGGCGGCTTCCGGATACCACTGGTCCCAGCACACCAGTACGCCCAGCGTTCCCACGGAAGTTTTGATGGGCTGGAAACCCAGGTCTCCGGGGGTGAAATAGAATTTCTCATAGAAAAGAGGGTCGTCCGGGATGTGCATCTTGCGGTACTTGCCGGCGATGCTGCCATCGGCCTCCATGACTACTGCCGTGTTGTGGTAGATGCCCGGGGTGCGACGCTCGAACAGCGACAGCACAATCACCACGCCCAACTCCTTGGCCAGAGCGCCGAAAGTCTCTGTGGAAGGGCCGGGAATAGGTTCGGCCAGGTCGCACAGCCGGGCGTTTTCTTCCTGGCAGAAGTACAGGCTGTTGTGCAGTTCCTGCAGCACCACCAGCTGGGCGCCTTGGGCGGCAGCTTCGCGGATGTAGCCCTGCAGACGGGCGATATTACCGGGGATGTCGGCTGTGCAGTGCTGCTGCACCATGCCAATTTTTAGCTTTCTCATAGATTCTATTTATATCGGCTGAACTGGCGCAGCTCATTATCGGCTTTGATCTTGTCGATGATGGCGCAGACCAGGCGGAAGGTGCGGCTGTCTTTGGTGAAGGAGGCCGGGGTGATGAAATTCACACGGCCCTGACGCAGCAGTTTCTGGGCCACGGATTTTTTGTTGGGCCGGGCGGGGTCGAACACGGCGATGGCGTTGCCACCGAACATGGTGACCAGCTTCATGGACGGCACATCGGTCTCTCCGTCTCCAAAGTAAATCGTGTTGGTGAAGGGGATGCGCTTGGATTCGTCGGCCAGCGACTCGTTCACCTTTACAGCGTCACGGGAGCTGAAGATGCCCTTCTGGATCTTGAACAGATACTGCGTTTTGGCGGTGAAGTCCACGGCGATGCCGGGCCACTCGGCCACTCCTTTGTCATTGTACAGGAAACTGCCCGCGAACACGTGCTTGAATTCCTTGGCGATGGGGCTTCCTTCGATAATCTCCGTGAGTCCGGAGGAGTTGATATAATGTTCGATGATGACACCGTGCTCCCGACCGTAGCTGTTGATGTTCTGGAACCAGTCCCGAACGCCCTCATACAGTTTGATATCGGCCCCGTACTTGCGGAAGTTGGCACGGGTGAGCTTGATGTGGTTCTTTTTGGCCTCATCCACCATCAGTTTCATGTAGGCCAGAATATCGGAAGCGTCCTGGCCGATGGCGATGCCGTTGCTTTTGGACCAGAATTCTTCCGGAGTTTGGCCGATGGCCTGGATGAACCCGAACTCTTGCATGTTGCCGGGGGACAGGGTTCCGTCAAAGTCGTAGATGAGTCCTATGATGGGTTTTCTTCTCATACCTTATATATAATAGATGCAAAGGTACAAAAAAAAGAGACATCCCCGAAGGAATGTCCCTTTTAGTGTGTTGTAAGATAAACTTACTTGACCTCGATGGTAACCACGCGGTTCTTGGCAGCGCCGTTGAACAGCTGGACGGTGGAACCATGGGCAGCGGTCTCAATGTTGGACTCGGTGGCGCCGGCCTTCTTGAGGAGGTTGACGACGGTCTTGACACGCTGCTCGGAGAGCTGCTGGTTGCGACGGGCGGTACCGGTCTGCTTGTCGGCATAACCGTTGACGGCCAGCTTGGTGTCGGCGTTCACGACATTGTCGCAGAAGTACTCGAGGTGAGCCTTTTCACGAGCGGACAGGGTGGAGGAACCGCAGTCGAAGTAGAGGGTGATAGGAGCACCGGCCTTGGCATCAACAGCAACGAAGTTGCCATTCTCGTAGACGTAGGTCTGGCCATCGGTGAGGAGCTTCTTGTAGGTGTCGAGTTCGTTCTCCAGGGCAGCGATCTTGTCCTTGAGGGCGGCATTCTCCTTCTCCAGGGCAGCCACCTTGTCGGCCAGGGCGTTGTACTGTTCGGTGGTGAAAGGAACAGGGATCACGACAGGGGTGATGGAGCTGTGGCGGTCGAAGTTGGTCTTACCGAGGTTGATGGCGACACCGACGGTGGCGGAGAGAGGGAACTCAAACTTGCCGATACCGGTGTAGTTGAGACCATACCAGTCATCCTTGGCGATCATGGCGCGCAGGTCGAGGATGAAGTCAACACGGTTGGAGATATAGAACTTGTTAAGGATACCGGCACCGACGATCCAGTTCTGATGGAGCTGGGGAGTACGGGTGCGGGCATAACCGGCAGATACGTAAGGGAGAACATCCCAGGCGCGGGTCTCTTTGTAACCCCAGAAGGTGTCGGTGAGGCTCCAGAGGAGGTCTAAGGTGAGGAAGTGCTGACGCTTGTTGAAGTCAACTTTGCCTTCCAGGCTGTTGGCGAAGCCGTGATAGTTGAGGCGGGCGCCGATGAACGGAGTCCACATCTTGCTGACGCCGAGGTCTACACCAAGGCCACCCATACCCTGTGCAAAGGGAATCTTGCCTTTGTTTCCGAAGTTGACGCCGGCATTCCAACCAATACCCAGATTGATGGAGATGTTGTCAAAGGCCTTGTTGGTCTCATAAGCACCGCGGACGACTTTACCATTCTCGTCGCGATTGGCATTCTCCTGAGCGCTAGCGTTCACAGAGAAGAGGAGGCTTGCAGCTGCAAGGGCTCCGAGAAGCATTTTGATACCTTTCATAATTAAGTATTACTAAAATTAAATTACTTTCTTCCTTAACCACATGGGCACAATTCGCCCATTTATCAATGCAAATTTAGGTATTTTTTTTTACCGGGCCAAATTTCCTGGAAATATTTTTAATTTTTTTTTGAAAGAATTATCTTTGCGGTACAACCATCCCGCCGCCATGGAGTTCAAATTACAGTCTTCTTACGCCCCTTCCGGAGACCAGCCGGAGGCCATCGACCAGCTTTGCAAAGCCCTATCCCAGGGCGTGCAAAACGTTACCCTGCTGGGAGTTACGGGGTCGGGGAAGACCTTCACCATGGCCAATGTCATCCAGCGCCTGCAGCGTCCGGCCCTCATCCTGAGCCACAACAAAACCCTGGCAGCGCAGCTGTACGGGGAGTTCAAAGCTTTTTTCCCGGACAACGCCGTAGAATACTTCGTCTCCTATTACGACTACTATCAGCCGGAGGCCTACATCCCCAGCACCGACACTTATATCGAGAAAGACCTCTCCATCAACGACAAGATTGACGAGCTGCGCGTGAGCGCGGCATCGGCCCTGATGAGCGGCAGAAGGGACGTGATCGTCATCAGTTCGGTCTCCTGCCTGTACGGCATCGGCAATCCCGACGATTTCCACGACCAGACGGTGACGGTGAGGAAGGGGGAGCAGATGTCCATGACGCGCCTCCTGTACAAAATCGTGGATGCCCTGTACTACAGGACCGAAACCGACTTCAAGCGCGGCTCCTTCCGCGTGCGGGGGGACACCGTGGACATCTTCCTGGGCGGGGCCGATTATGCCGCCCGCATCGAATTCTTCGGGGACGAGGTGGACCGCATCGCCCTCATCGACCCGGTGAGCGGCGCCGTCTTCGAGGAACTGGAGAAGATAGACCTGTACCCCGCCAAGAACTTCGTCACGTCCAAGGAAAAGGGCGCCAAGGCGGTGAGCCAGATTCAGGAGGACCTGGTGAAGCAGATAGAGTATTTTGAATCCATCGGCAAGTTCCTGGAGGCCAAACGCCTGAAACAGAGGGTGGAATATGACATAGAGATGATCAAGGAGATGGGCTACTGCCCAGGCGTGGAGAATTATTCCCGTTACTTCGACGGCCGCAAACCCGGCCAGCGCCCCTTTACGCTCATCGACTATTTCCCGGACGATTTCCTGGTATTCATCGACGAGAGCCACGTAACCCTGCCCCAGATCCGCGCCATGTACGGCGGGGACCATTCCCGCAAGGAAACGCTGGTGGAATACGGCTTCCGCCTGCCTGCAGCGGCCGACAACCGCCCCCTTACCTTCGACGAATTCGAGGGCGTAACGGGCCAGACGGTGTATGTGAGCGCTACCCCGGCCGATTATGAGCTGGAAAAGAGCGAGGGCCTGGTGGTGGAGCAGATCGTGCGCCCCACCGGCCTGCTGGACCCGCCCGTGGAGGTGCGTCCCACCAAGAATCAGGTGGACGACCTGATGGAGGAAATCCGCAAAAGGGCCGAGATAGACGAGCGTGTGCTGGTGACCACCCTCACCAAACGCATGGCCGAGGAACTGGACAGCTACTTCACCCGCAACGGCGTGCGGTGCCGCTACATCCACTCCGACGTGGACACCGCCGAGCGCGTGGAAATCATCGAGGACTTCAAGAACGGCCTGTTCGACGTGCTAATCGGCGTCAACCTCTTGAGAGAAGGCCTGGACATTCCCACGGTGTCGCTGGTGGCCATCCTGGATGCCGATAAGGAAGGGTTCCTCCGTAGCGGCAGGGCGCTTACCCAGACCGCCGGCCGCGCCGCCCGCAACATCAACGGCCTGGTGATCATGTATGCCGATACCATCACGCCCAGCATGGACGAGACCATCCGGGAGACGGCGCGCCGCCGGGCCAAGCAGCAGGAATACAACAAACTGCACAACATTACGCCCAAGCAGGTGCAGGTTCATTCCAACGCCCTGATTACGGAGCTGGTGCGTTCCGGAGAAGATACCACCCACGTGAGCGGCTTCCTGAACCCGGTGCTGCAGAACAGCGTCACCGGCCACGTGAGCGCCCGGGACAGCGTTTCCGCGCCGGAATACGTGCCATCAGCCTCCGAACTGGGCAGGGGAGATGTGTCCGTGGGCCTGGGCCACGATGCCCGGCGGGAGGGGACATCGGCCTATGTGGACGGCTATGTGGTGGCCGACCTGGCCGCCGTGCTGCAGGATCCCGTCATCCGTTCCATGTCCCGGGAGCAGGTGGAGAAGGCCGCCGCCGAGGCCAAGCGCAAGATGCAAAAAGCGGCCGCCGAACTGGATTTCACGGCCGCCGCCAAATATCGCGACGAAATGTGGGCCCTGGAACAGTACCTGAAAGTCTGGAAGGACTAAAGCGCTTTTATCTTGTCAAACAGCACTTCTTCATCCCCGGGGGTGTAGCCCAGGTGGGAATAGACCAGTTTGCCGTCTTTGTCGTAGAGGAAGACGTGCGGGCAGGAGGTGACTTTCATGGCGCGGGCCAGTTCTTTGTTCACGTCAAAATAGAACTGGAAGCCGTCCCAGCCGCGGCCGCGGGCCATGGCTTTGGCCTTGGGCAGGGAGCGGGTGTCGTCGGTGCACACGGCGATGAAGCGGAAGGGAGCTTCGGCCTGCCACTGGTCGAAGACCTCGGAGATGGCGTCCATTTCCTCGATACAGTATTTGCAGGTGACAAACCAGAAAGATACCACGTAAGGCGTCTGGTGGTCTACCCACTGGGCCGGGGTGATTTTTCCGCCGTCCATGGTCTGGATTTCCACTTTGGAATAATCCTGCGCGTGCAGCAGCAGGGTGGCGGACAGCACCGCCAGCAACAGGCTAATTATCTTTTTCATACGCATAATCGCTTTTTTCATTGAGGCCGGCCTCGATGGCGTTCACCACACGGCCGTCTTTCCGGACAAAGGCCACTACCCGGAAATCGCTTTCCGGATTTTCTCCGGTATCCAGGGCAGTCTGGAAGGTATAGCTTTTTTCCTCGTCTTTCTGCAGGTTTCCCAGGGATTCCCCGTCTGTCCCGCTTCCCAGGGCCTGCCGCAACACGCCCATGCAGGGATAGTCGGATCCGTAACCTGCCTGTTCCACCAGGATGAGGTCCTGCACCAGGAGGGCCGTAACGGAATAGGCTGCCGCTTCATCGGCCTTCACAGTCACCTTCGCGTTGAGGGTTTGGTCGGCATAGCTGCACTCCAGGGCGATGTTGCAGGTGGGTTTATCCACCGTTGCGTCTACATAGTCCAGGATTCGCTGGGCCCGCTGCTCGTTGAACATGGTGCCGGCGTCCCAGTCCAGGACCATCTGCGGGAAGCTGCCGGCCTTGAAATAGTCCACGATGCCGTAAAGGTCTGGATTGGACAGTTCGTCATACTGGTGTACGGCGATGTCCACGATACGGCCCGGCCGGGCCGCCGAGGCTTCTACCAGTGCCTCGGTCATATTGGGGCAGTACTGGCACCAGGTGGCCGTGAACTCCAGGGCCAACACGCGGTGGAACGGTATCGTTCCCTCTGCTGCGCCTCCTTCCGGATCCACCACGGGATCGGGTACGGGCTCGGGTTCCGGGTCCTCTTTCTGTCCCACGCAGGCCCCCAGCAACAGGGCGGCCAGTATGTAATACCACTTTTTCATCTTCTAAAAATGATAGGCCAGGCGCAGCAGGGCGCCCTTGTATTCGGGTTGCCAGCGGCACACACCGCCGGAGCACACATAGCCCGCACGCTGGTGTCCGTAGGCCAGGTCGGCCTTGAAACCGCCCCGGGTCCAGGAGGCGCCGGCCTCGTAATAATGCTGTTTGGTATCTCCGTGGTTGTACATGTCCTGCACGTGCACGCTCCAGCCGTCCACCGAAGAAAGTTCCAGCGATCCGGCCATCCAGTCACGCGTCAGCTCCTGGGAATACAAGTATTGTACCTGGCCGCGCAGGGACAGTTTGCCGGGGAACCGGTACAGGACGTCCAGCACAAAGGCATTCTGGGCGTTGGTGGCTTTCCGGTCCCCGTGTGAAGGGGAGTTTTCCTGGATGCTCACGAAGGCCACGGTCTTGAGGCGGCGGCCCCAGCGTTTCTCTACCTGGATGTTCAGGTCCCGGTAGGCCAGGCGCAGTACGTCGTAGTTCTTCAGGGCTTCCGGCAGGGCCATGATCCAGGATCCGTTCAAATGGAATTTCCAGGTGCCGGTGCTGAAGAAAATATCGGCGCAGCCGCCCAGTTCGCCTTCGGCAAAGCTGGTGTAGGGATTCAGGCTGGCCAGCATGTAGGACTGCTCCATGCACAGGGCGGGGAGGTAGTTGAGGCCCATGGGATCCAGCATATTGCGTAAACGCCTGATGGTGAGGGAAGAAGAGAATTTTTTCTTCCCGTATCCCAGTTCCAGGGTCTGTGCGTTTCCGCCCGGTTTCCCTACCCATTCGGCCCGGGCGTTGAACCCGCCGGCCGACCATGCGCCCAGGGCCGACCACCACCAGGAAGTGGTGCCACCGCTGAAACGGGCGACGGTGGCGGCCTCCAGCGTCACGTTTCCCAGCCGGAGATCGGCCTGGGCACCGGCCGCAGCGTCGGAGCCATACCACAGGTATTGCCTTTTTACACCGCCCAGGGCCTTGACGGAGAAGACGTCGTCCCGGGTGCGGAAAGTGGCCCTTCCGCCGCCCAGGGAGTTGTTCCAGCCCAGGCTGCGGTCTTCCCAGCTCCTGAAGAGGATGCCGGTGCCAAACTGTTCATAGAAGTCCCCGGCGGTGATGCTCCACTGCGTGTCTTTCCAGGCGACATACTTGCCCGGCAGGCCGATCCCCTTGAGGTTTTGGTCGTAGCCCGGCAGGGGGAGAGGGTAGAATTCGGCCTGGATACCGGCCGAAAAACGGCCGCGGGAAAAGTCCAGTTTCAGGTAGTTGTTGGAATGGAAGGTGCCGCCCTCCAGCAGGGAGTTGGACTCGATGCTGCCGGAAAACACGGATTCCTGTGCCCGCACCCCCAGGGGCACAGGCAATAGAAGGAGGAACAGGAGCAGCTTCTTAATCGGCATAGTCCGGCATCCGGGTTTCTCCCACGGGGACGGCCACGGCATTGTCTACGTAATAGCCGCCGTAATCTCCCGAAGCAATCACCGTCTGGCTTCCGAAGGCGCGTTGCACATACACCACCAACTGCAGGTTGTCCAAATTGTACTGGGTGGGAACGGTAACCGAATAGTGGCGTTTGATGCCCGTCTGCTCCTCCGTGGTGGTGATGTCGTCTCCCAAGACGGAACTCATGGCCACGCGCGCTACATCGTCGTGTTGATAGTCAGTATGGGTGACGCCGGCCATATAGTCGGTCTGTTTCCCGATAATACCGCTTTCGGTGAGGATGACCGTCACCTTGTAGTCGTCGGGATAGCGCAGGAACAGCAGGACGTCCGCATCCAGCTGACGGCCTTCCAGGGCCGATTCCACGCCGATGGCGCTGGCTACCGGATAGTAAGCCTCGGTCTCCTCCATGAAGGAGACAATCTTGGAAGCCGTGACATTGTAGTCATTATAGTTGGGAACATCCCGCCGGCCGTCCACTATACCGGACGGATAACCTTCGATGGCGTATTGGTTCATGAGGATGGACACCTTGTTGAAGACCAAATCGCTGCCATTGCCGTGCAGGTTCAGGGGAACCAGTTTCCCGGGTGCTCTTTCCATGGCCGCATGCAGGGCCGTGGCCATCAGGGGGCAGTATCCGCACCAGGTGGCGGTGAAGCGCATCACCAGGGAACGGTGATAGAAATTCTTGTTCCAGTCTACGCCCGCGGCGGTTGCGTCATAGGCATCCTGGGTTACCGTAACGGTGCGGGTGATGCTGCCGTCGGCCAGGGTAATCTGAACCTGGGCCTGGCGGACTTCCTTGCCGTCGTTGGCGGCTACGCCCACGCTCAACTGGGCATTTCCGCTGCCGGAGGCCGGCATAATCTCACACCAGGGCTCGGAGCAGGTTACCTTCCAGTCCCCGTTGGAGTTGACATCCAGGTAAGAAGAACCTTCCAGGCAGGAGAACGACAGGCTCTCGGGCGTAACGGTGAGTTCCGGAACAAAAGTATTCTGCGTCACGGAGAAGGGCACGCAGTTGTTGTTCTCGTTGCAGAAGACGATGATGCCGTTGCGGCTTTCCTCGGCCTCGTTGGCGCTCACGGCAAAGCGGTGAATATGGCGGTTGAGGCCGGCTTCGGAGTCTCCGCTTTCCTTCATCCAGTCCGGCAGGGAGCTGATTTCATACCCCAGGTTGCTCACGATCTCCACCTCCAGCGTCTGTGCTTCGGAGGACAAGGTGGCGGGCTGGGTGACGATGCGGAAAACGGGCCCGTAGACGGGACGTACTTCCAGGCCGATGTACCGCAGGTTGGGCGTGCCGGCTTCCGGGGAGGAATTGTCGAACTGGAGGCTGGCGGCATAGGTGGGCTCCAGCAGGGTGGAACTCCAGTACAGGCCGTTGAGCGGGCCGTCCGTGGCGGGCAGGAAGATGCTGTTGCCGTTCTTCTTGCTGGTAATGGTATAGCCGTTCACGTCATTTTTCTTGCCCCATACCCATTCGGTGTTGGACGTGGAGGCCAGCTCTTTCCAATCTTCCAGGGTGGGCATATGCCAGAGTCCGCCTTCCTGTACGGAGGCCTTGTCGTCTTCCGGGTCCAGGATGGTCTTTCCGTCGGCCATATTGTATTTGGAAGGGGGATTGCCCCAGCGGTAACCTGTCCAGGAATAATCTTGCTTAGGCGCGGTTTCTCCCCAGGCCACCCCGCCCAGGTTGATGCTGCCCCAGGAAACGGACAGGCCCAGGTCTACGGCCGTGAGCTCTTCGGGAACGGGGTCCACGTTGTCCGGAGGGGTTTCGGGCTGCTGAGTCTCTTCGTTGCCGGGTTGGTCCGGGACGGTATCGGGTTTGTTAGCTTTTTCTTCCTTGCCGCAAGCCGTCACCAGGAGGGCCAAGGTGAAGGCTGCCAGAACACACTTCTTCATAATCTGCTGATCTTGTTGACATGTTTGGAAGCCCGGAGCTGGGACAGCACTTTGTCCAGTTCCAGGTTGGAAGGCACGGAGATTTTGAGGGTAATCTCGTAGGTGCCGTTTCGCTGGTTTTCCTGCACGTTGAAACTGCGGATGCTGGCCTTGAACTGGCCCACAATCTCCGTAATCTGGTTGAGCACCGCATTCTCCAGGTCAGCCACAATCTTCAGGCCCACCTGGAAACTGCTGCTGGAGGGGCTGTCGGCCCATTTTACCTTCTGGATGCGGTACGGGAACATTTCCAGCAGGCGGGCGGCGTTGGGGCAGGAGATACGGTGGATTTTGATGCCGGCCTCCCGCGTGACGAAGCCGAAGACATCGTCTCCGAACACCGGATTGCAGCACTTGGCCATGCGGTAGTCCAGGCCTTTCACGTTTTTGGCGCTCAGGACCAGGATGTCATCCTTGCTCTCGTAATGGCGCTGGGCCTTGGCCGATGCCTGCACGGCTTCGGCCGCCTCTACCGACTGCGCGTGGCGCTGTTCCTCTCCCTGGATGTAGTCTTTGACGCTGTTGACATCGATGGTTCCGGATCCGATGGCGGCGTAGAAGCCGGTGAGGGAACCGTATCCCAGTTTGGTGCGGAATTCCGTGAGCATGGCGTCGGGCAGCTCCAGCTTCCAGTTTTTGAGGCGGCGCTCCAGCAGCTCTTTGCCGTCTACGGCGCGGGTCTGCTCCTGGGAGGCCAGGGCCTGCTTGACTTTTGCGCGTGCCTTGGAGGTAACCACCCAGTTCATCCAGTCCTGCGTGGGATGCTGGTTTTTGGCGGTGAGGATTTCCACCACGTCTCCGGTAGAGAGCTTTTCCTTGATGGAAACGGCTTTTCCGTTCACTTTGGCACCCACGCAGTGTGCGCCGATGTTGGTGTGGATGCCGAAAGCGAAGTCCAGCACCGTGGCGCCCGCGCTAAGGATGCGGAGTTCACCGGTAGGAGTGAACACGAAAATCTCCTTGGAAGGCGGCTGGGGCAGGTCTTCGTTGTTTTCGTGGGGATGCTCCAGGGCATATCTTACGGAGGACAGCCAGGTGGCCATGGTCTCCTCCCGCTTGATGCCCTTGTAGGACCAGTGGGAGGCGAAGCCGTTCTCGGCGATGTCGTCCATGCGATGCGTGCGGATCTGCACTTCTATGTAGGCCCCGTCCTTGTTTTTAACGGTGATATGCAGGCTCTCGTAGCCGTTGGGCTTGGGATTGGTGACCCAGTCCCTCAGGCGCTTGGTGTCGGGCTCGTATTCTTCTGTCACAAAGGAGAATACACGCCAGCAGAGGTCTTTTTCCAGCTGATGGTTCTCGGGGTCGCATTCAATGATGAAGCGCATGGCGAAGACGTCGTACACGCCCTCGAAAGGCACTTTCTGCTTGCACATCTTCTGCCAGATGGAGTAGGCGGCCTTGGTGCGCACTTTCAGTTTGTATTGGATGCCTTCGGCGTCCAGCCGGGACTTGAGGGGCTCGATGAATTCGGCCATCAGCTTCTCCCGGTCCTTCTCTCCGGCCTTGAGCTTGTTGGTGATGAGGCGGTACTGCTCCGGCTCGGCGTATTTGAGGTAGATGTCTTCCATCTCCCGCTTCATGTTGTACAGGCCCAGCTGGTGTGCCAGGGGAATGTACAGCATGAGGGTTTCCAGGATTTTCCCTTCCCGGTTGGCCTTGGGGAACATTTTGAGGCTGCGCATCACTTCCAGGCGGTCGGCCAGCTTGAGCACCGTCACACGGGGGTCGGCCGAATACTGGATGATGAGCTTTTTGTAATTCTCGGCCTCCAGGCGCGTGTCCTTGGGCTTGATGGTGGAAATTTTGTTGAGTCCGTCCACCAGGGTGCAGATGGGCGCCCCCCACTCGGCCTCCTTCACCTCCAGGCCGGCCATGCGGCTGGCTTCGTGCAGGTAGACGGCGGCGATGCACTCTTCCGGAAGGCCGATTTCGTCGGCCACGATGCCGGCTACGGCGTCGGGATGGCCGATGAAAGGCGTCCCGTCGTGGCGGGTGTAGTCTTTCAGGGCTTCGGCCGCCGCGGCGCGTGCCTTGTCGATGAGAGGAGTGGACGTATACATATTATTGATTTCTTTGTCGGTTGGAAAGTGCCTTCTGGAAGGCCCGGGCATTGGCCAGGTGCTCTGCGTAAGTGGCGGCAAAGCGGTGGCTGCCGTTGAAGGAAGGGTCTGCGCAGAAGTAGAAGTAGTTGTGCGATTCGGGGTTCAGAACGGCTTCCAGACAACTCTTGGGCGGGCAGGAAATGGGACCCGGAGGAAGGCCGGCATACTTATAGGTATTATAGGGCGAATCCACTTCCAGGTGCGAATTGAGGATGCGCCGGGGCTCGTAATCAAAGCAGAAGGCAACGGTGGGGTCGGCCTGCAGTTTCATGCCGATGCGCAGACGGTTCAGGTATACGCCTGCGATGGTGGGCTGTTCCGGCACATAACGGGTTTCCCCGCTCACGATGGAGGCCAGGGTGGCCACTTCCCGGGGGGTGAGGCCCTGGGCGCGGGCGGCTTCCTTCCGTTCGGCGGTCCACCAGGCGTCCCGTTCTTTGGCAAAGCGGTCGAAGATGTCCCGCACGGATGACGTCCACAGCATCTGGTAGGTATCCGGTATCACCATGGTGAACAGCTGCTTCCGGTCTACGCCGTAGGAGGCGAGGGAATCGTCGCAGGAGATGAAAGAGGCCACCTGGGCCGAATCGGCCAGCATCTGGGCGCCAATCTTGCGGGCCAAAACGGCGGGTGTGCGGATGGTGCCGGAAAGGGTGAGGTTCACGGGCGTCTGCCAGCCTTTCTGCAACATGCGGGTAACGTAGATGCTGGTGCAGGTGGAGTCGATGCGATAGTGTCCCACCCGAAGGGTTTCGGCCTCTTTGAAAACGCGCTGGAGGCTGGCCGGATTACGTACCTTACCGCTGGCCAGGATGGTGTCGCATACGCTCTGGGGCTCCATCCAGGGATAGACATACAGGTCCATTGCCCCCTGGAAATTAGGGGCTTTGCGGTCGTACCAGTAATGGTAGGCGAATACTCCGCCGATGGCGGCGGCCACCAGCAGCAGTACCAACAGGATCCAAAGTACCGGCTTTTTCATAGGCTAGCGGAGTTTTAGCTCGTCCCCTTCCCGCAGCCTTACGGGGTAGGAGAGCCTGTTTTTCTTAAGGATGGCCTTCTCTTTCACGCCGAAGCGCTGGCAGATGGCGTGGAAGTCCTCTCCGTCCTTTCCCACGATATATTTTTCCAGGCCGGCCTGGGCCTTGTTCTTCTTGGGAGCCAGGTACACGATGGTGCCGGGCGTGAGTTTTTCTTCGGCCTTGAGGTCATTGTACCGCAGGATTTCCCCCTTGAACAGCTGATGGTCGGCGGCGATGGAGGCATAGGTCTGCCCTTCCGATGCATACACGAAGGGAACGCCGTTGAGCGAGTACAGGGTGCCGTCCAGGCTGAAGGTGAATTCTTCCGAAACGGGCACGTCCACGCCGGTCTTGCGGGGCCGTACCACCACGGGTTCTTCTATCTTGTGCGGCGGTTCGGGCACCTTGGCGGCCTCTTTGGCCGATTTGCGGTCGTACTGGGCCAGGTTGTAATCCTCGATGTATTTGATGAGCTTGGCGGGGTACTTGGGGTCTGTGGCATAGCCGGCCTTCTTGAGGCCGTAGGCCCAGCCCTTGTAGTCCGTGGGCTGCAGGTCGAAGAGGAACTTGTAGCGGTCCCGGTAGCGCAGGAAATCCGAGTGGTCCCGGAAACTGTCCTCGGCCTTCTTGTATACGCGGAAGCATTCTCCCTTTTTGTCGTCGTCCATGTACATGCGCTTGCCCGTCCAGTCATTGTGGCACTTGATGCCAAAGTGGTTGTTCCCTTTGGTGGCCAGTTCAGACAGGCCGGCACCCGATTCCAGGATACCCTGGGCCAGGGTTATGCTGGCCGGCACGCCGCTGCGGTGCATTTCTTTCACGGCTACGGGCGCGTACTTCTTGATGTATTTTTCCTGCGGCGTTTGCGCTACGGCCGTCATGGAAAGGAAAACCAGCAGCAGCGCGAAAAACTTCTTCATTTCAGGCAACATTACTACAACGTTGCTAAGTTAAGAAGAAATTTTCAAATTTCGTAGATTTGGCCGTCCGAAGTGGCGTAGGTTTCGGGGAAAACGGTGCGGCACTCGTCTTCGTAGGCCTGTACTTCCGTGTTCCGGGAGGAATAGTGGCCGATGAGAAGTTTCCCGGCTCCGGCGTCCCGGGCCAGCTGCGCGGCCTGCAGGGTGGTGGAATGGTGGCGCAGGGCGCCCTGGTCTGCGAGTTCCTGCAGATAGGTGGCTTCGTGATAGATGACGGTGGTACCCTTGAGCCACTGCGCCTCTTCCGGGAAGGGAGCGGTGTCGCTGCAATAGGCATAGCTGCGGGGCTCGTAGGGCTTGTAGGCGGCTGCCGTCACGGGGATGCGGGTACCATCGGCCCGTACGATGTCTTCCCCGCGTTTGAGGGTGCCGATTTCCGTGAGGGTGAGCCCGTAGCGGCCGATGGCTCCCTTGTCCACGTTGAGCAGGGGCTCTTTTTCTTCGATGCGGAAACCGAAGGTCTCGATACCGTGGTTCAGCGGGAAGGCTTGGACACGCAGGTTCTTGGTTTCCAGGATGGTTTCCGGCTCCTTCATCTTCAGCGGGGTGTAACGGATCTCGAAGCCGATGCCGTCTCCGTAATAGCTGAGGAAGAATTTGAGGATGGGGCCGAAGTTCACGGGGGCGAACAGGTTCAGGGGCGTCTGGCGGCCTTTCATGCCCAGGGTGCTCAGCAGGCCAAAGATGCCGAAGACATGGTCTCCGTGAATGTGGCTGAGGAAGAGGGAATCCAGCTTCATCATGGGAACGTGATGCTCCACCATGGCATACTGGGTTCCTTCCCCACAGTCTATAAGGAACAAGCGCCCGTGCACTTGCAGTGCCTGGGCGCTTTGGTTCCGGCCCCTTACGGGCATGGCCGAAGCCGTGCCCAGTAAGGTGACCTTAAATATATTGGATGAATTACTCACCCTTTTCCAGCTGCTCCTTGAGGGCGGCCAGGGCAGAGATGTCACCGAGGGTGGTCTTCTCTACGTTGCTCTGGACCTTCTTGATGGCCTTCTTGGTGCCTTCGGCCTCGGCGGTCTCCTTGGCAGCCTTGGCTTCCTGGTAGGTGCGGACGTGGGAAACGCGGATGGTGCGGGTGCTGCGGCGCAGGTCTACGACCTTCACGGACAGGGTCTCGCCGACCAGGGCGTTCTTGCCGTCTTCCTTGGTGAGCTCGCGGTTGAAGGCGGTCACCTCGGTGCCGTCGGCCAGGGTGAGGGTGGTGTTCTTGTCACCGATCACGCTCACGGTAGCGTCAACGACAGTGCCGACGGGATATTTGGCCTCCAGTTCGTCCCAAGGGTTGGGAGTGAGCTGCTTGTGGCCCAGGGACAGCTTGTGGCTGTTCTCGTCGAAGTCCAGGATGACGACGTCGATCACGTCACCGCTCTGTACCATCTCGGCGGGATGCTTGATCTTGTTCCAGGAGAGGTCGGAGATGTGGATGAGACCTTCGACACCGTCCTCAAGCTCGGCGAACACACCGAAGTTGGTGATATTGCGAACGGTAGCCTTGTGCTGGGAACCCACGGGATATTTCTCGCGGATGCTCTCCCAAGGATTGGCGGTGAGCTGCTTGATGCCCAGGGACATCTTGCGGGCTTCGCGGTCCAGGGTGAGGATGACGGCTTCCACCTCGTCTCCCATCTTCAGGAATTCCTGAGCGCTGTGCAGACGGGGGCTCCAGCTCATTTCGCTCACGTGTACCAGGCCTTCTACGCCGGGTTCCACTTCCACGAAGGCGCCGTAATCGGCAACGGCAACCACTTTACCCTTCACGGTGTCACCCACCTTGAGGTCGGCGGACAGGGCCTCCCACGGGTGAGGGGTGAGCTGCTTGAGACCGAGGGCGATGCGCTTCTGCTGCTCGTTGAAGTCCAGGACGACCACGTTGATCTTCTGGTCCAGGGCAACCACTTCCTCGGGATGGGAGATGCGGCCCCAGCTGAGGTCGGTGATGTGGATGAGACCGTCCACGCCGCCCAGGTCTACGAACACGCCGTAGTTGGTGATGTTCTTCACCACGCCTTCCAGGACCTGGCCCTTCTCCAGCTTGGAGATGAGCTCCGTGCGCTTGAGTTCCTGTTCGGCCTCCAGGAGAGCCTTGTGGGAAACAACCACATTGCGGAATTCCTGGTTAATCTTCACAATCTTGAAGTCCATGGTGGTGTCCACGAAAACGTCGTAGTCACGGATGGGCTTGATGTCGATCTGGGAGCCGGGAAGGAAGGCCTCGATACCGAACACGTCCACGATCATGCCACCTTTGGTGCGGGTCTTGACATAACCCTTCACAACCTCACCGCTTTCGTATGCGGCGTTGACCATATCCCAGGATTTGAGCTGGCGGGCCTTCTTGTGGGAAATGACCAGCTGACCTTTGCGGTCTTCGGCGTTTTCCACCAGGACTTCCACCTTGTCACCGACCTTCAGGTCCGGGTTGTAACGGAATTCGGGGGCGGAGATGACACCTTCGCTCTTGGCGCCGATGTTCACGACAACCTCGCGCTTGGTGATGGCGGTAACAACACCCTCTACCACCTCGTTCTCGGTGACCTTGTTGAGGGTTTGCTCGTACAGAGCCATGGTTGCCTCTTTGGAACCGGTTTCTGCACCGTCGTTCTCAAAAGCTTCCCAGTCAAACTCCTCGGGAGCGATGGAAGCGTTCAGAGCGGCTTTCTTAATTTCTTCAGACATAATAAATTGGGTTGAAAAAACTAGTAGTTAAACATTATTTCATGAGCTTTTTCCATGGCACGTTTACGCGCGCGTCCGGAAAAAAGCGGGCAAATATAGGAAAAAATATTTAATCTTCCAAATAACGGGCGCGAAGAACGGCCAGATCGTCCTCCATGATGCCCATGGTTTCTTCCAGATAGCCGGGGATGGAACCCCAGTTGGTGTCGATCAGATGCAGGGCATAGCGGAAATTCCTCACACTTACGCCCATGAAGGCGCGGACCACTTCCTTTTCGGTCTCTCCTCCGCCGAAAGCGGCCACGTCGGCGCACAGCCTTTCCACAAGGGGACGGTAGCAGTCGTTGGAACGGTCGAAGTCCCGGATGATGGTCTCGTTATCGGCCCCCAGCGCGCCCAGGATGAGGGCTGCGCCGATTCCGGTACGGTCTTTCCCCTGGGAGCAATGCCACAGGACAGCCCCCTCTTTCGTTTCCAGGATGAGGTTGAGGAAGGAGGCATACTGCAGCTGGGAATACTCGCTGAGTACCAGGGAGGGATACAACTGCCGGGCTTTGTGCTGGAAGAGTTTGGTGAAGGCGAGTTTGACGATATGGGCGGGCAGGTTCAGGAAGGTTTCCTGGGGGACTGCCTCTCCGCTGCGTTTCTCGGCCTCGATGTCCAGGGTGGGGAGGAGGATATGCTCGGCGCCCGGGACTTCGCGGTCGGGCTGGGCCGATGCTTCCTGCATGGTGCGGAAATCGAAGATCTTGCGCAGGTGCAGGTCCTGGCTCAGGTGGCGGATGTCTTCGTCGGTGGCTTCGTTCAGGTGGCCGGTACGCAGGAGCAGCCCTTTCCGGACGGTCTTCCGGCCAATCCGGATACCGCCCAGGTCCCTTGCGTTGATGACCCCCTCCAGCATTATTTGTACATGTGGCGCTTGATGCTGCCCTTGGCGGTGCGTTCGAAGGGAACGTCCACCATCTCTACGTAAAAGATCTGGCTGAATTTGGGCAGGTGCAGGTTGGCGCGGTCCCTGATTTCGGTGGCCATGCGTTTCTGCTGTTCTTCGTTGGTGCCCACCACGGCGTCGGCGTGGGGGTATACCAGGGCCACGATCCTTCCGTCACGGGAAACCACCACCGATTCTTCCACGATGGGGTCGTTGGAGAGGACCTGCTCCACTTCTTCCGGATAGATGTTCTGGCCGGAGGAGTTGAGGATGAGGGCCTTGATGCGGCCGCGGAGGAACAGGTTGCCGTATTCGTCCATCACGCCCAGGTCTCCGGTGCGGAACCACCCGTCCTTGGTGTGGGAAGCTTTGTCGGCGGCAGGATTCTTATAATAGCCCAAAGTGAGGTTGGGGCCGCGGGACTGGACTTCTCCGGGCACGCGCTCCGGGTCTACGGATTCGATGCGGATTTCATGGATGGGCTTGCCGCAGGAACCGGCCACAAAGTTGTCGGGTGTCTCGATGGCCAGCAGGGGGCAGGCCTCCGTCATGCCGTATCCCACGGCGTAAGGAAGGCTGATCTTGCGGAAGGCCACCTCCACTTTCCAGTTGAGCGGGGCGCCGCCGATGATGATGGTACGCACCCGGCCGCCGAAGTTGGACAGCACTTTCTCGCCGATGGATTTATAGAACGACATGCGCACGCCCGGAACCGAACTCAGGAGCTTGCCGGAACGGGAATTGAGCATGGGACGCACCCAGCTGGTGTACACCTTTTCCATGACCATGGGGACGGTGATGATGAGTGAAGGGCGTACGTCCTGCATGGCTTTCATGAGCAGCGACGGGGAAGGGGTCTTGCCCAGGAAGCATATCTGGAAACCGGTGCAGCAGGGATAGATGAACTCCATGGCCAGGCCGTAAATATGGGCCAGGGGCAGCATGGAGACGATGGCTTCCGGCTGGTTGGAAAGCTTTTTCTGGCAGTATTCCACCACATCCGACATGGCGCCGAAACTGAGCATCACGCCCTTGGGGTCTCCCGATGTACCGGATGTGTAGTTGATGATGGCCAGTTCGTCCATATTGGAGTGGTACTCCACTTTCTGGGGGTCCAGTCCTTCCGGATAATCCTTCTGGAAGGCGGTCATTCTCCTTTCCCAGGCGGCCTCGATTTCCGGCTGTGCCCACAGCAGGCTGTCTTCCCTTGCGTTGAGGACTCCCCGGATCTGGGGCAGTTTTTCCCGGTCCATCTGCTTCCAGATATCGGCATCGGTAATGAGGAGGATGCTGTCGGAGTGATGGATGAGCTGCATGGCGCCTTCCGGCGTGAAGTTGGGCAGGATGGGGACGATGACCGCCTCATAGGTGTTGGCGGCCAGGAAGAAGATGGCCCAGCGGGCCGAGTTGCGGGCCACCAGGGAGATCTTGTCTCCTTTCTTGATGCCTGCTTCCCGGAAAAAAGCGTGGAGAACGGCCATTTTCACGGCCAGGTCGGCATAGGTATATGTGGCCCCTTCAAAGTCTCCCAGGGCGGGGGAAAAGGCCCTGTTGTGAACTTGGTCCTCCAGTTTTTTCAGGTAATGCTCCATATGATTTCTATCAGATTAACTCACAAAGTTATAAAAAATAGTTAAATTTGCATTATTATGATCCAGAGAAACTTGCCGGAGACTTATCCGCACCATTACCGCCCGCTGGCCGACATCCTGTGCCGGACCGGCGAAGAAAATGGTGTGTATGAGGGCAATAACCTGGAAATCATCATCTCCGGCCAGCGTAAAAGGGAACTTCTCCTGGAAGACATCCGCCGGGCCCGTTCTTTCATCCACATCGAGTATTACCGCTTCGGCAGCGACAGCGCCGGACGGGAAGTGGGGGAGCTCCTCCTGCAGAAGGCGGCCGAAGGAGTGGAGGTGCGCATCCTGAACAACAATCTTCCGTACCTGTTCTCCGGGACCTCTTCCTATTTCCGGAAACTGGCCCGGGCCGGGGTGGAGGTGATTCCTTTTACCCATATCCGCCACGGACTGCGCAAATGGTTGTACCGTTTCAACCACCAGATGCACCGCAAGGTGGTGGTGATAGACGGCCAGGTGGCCTACACGGGCGGGATGAACCTGAATGACAATTATTTCTATAAGTGGCGGGATACCCATCTGCGCATCACCGGCCCGGCGGTGACGGCTTACAACGCCTCTTTCATGGAGAGCTGGAAGGAGAGCGGCGGCCGTTTCTGTTATCCTCCGGAACATTATGCGCCCGTTCCCGTCCTGCAGGAAGCGCCCCTCACGGGCACCTGGCTCCAGCTGGTGAGTGATTCTCCCGAAAAACCCGGATCGGCCATGCTTTCGGCCCTGGAATGGATCCTGAAGAATGCGCAGAAGTATGTCTATATCCAAACTCCTTATTTTGTGCCGCCCCAGTCCCTGACGGAGGCGTTTGCCGATGCCGTGAAGCGGGGAGTGGACGTGTGCATCATGATGCCCCGGAAAGTGGATACGCCATTCATGGCCACCACCAACCGCGCGTATTATGATGACTGCCTGAAGGCCGGCGTGCGCATCCTGGAGAAGGGGGGAGCCTTCATCCACAGCAAGACCCTGGTGGCCGATGACGAAGTCACGGTCATCGGCTCGTCCAACCTGGACTGGCGCAGCTTTTATTTGAATTACGAGCTGAATACCCTCATCATCGACCCTGGAACAGCCCTTCGGTGCAAGGATATCTTCGACGATGATGCCCGTCAGGCGCAGGCGCCTCACCGCTCCTCCTACAGCCGCTTCATGCGCCTGTTCTACCGCCTGTTGTAATTACTTGATTTCGAAGTCGGAAGTGGACTTCAGGCCCACCGTCCCGTAGTATTTTTCCACGATATCTCCCTTTACGCTTACGCGCCGGCCGATGAGGTCGGGGTGGTCCACCAGGTTCAGCGCATCGCGCACCTTTCCCTTGGGCAGTTCCACCGCCAGGCAGGAACTCTTGCTGGTAACCGAGGCGCGGTCGGCCAATGCCAGGTGCGTGTTTTTGGCAATGTCGGCGGTTTTTACCGAATTTCCGTTGGAGGTAAGGTCTCCGCCCACGATATAGCCCGTCACCCAGATATCCTCTTCACCGATATGTTTTTGCGCTTCCCCAACGGAGATGTCACCTGATGCCGGCGAGTTGTCGGACTGGCCGATGGTAAAGTGTTCGTCCTCCCATATTTTGGTGGTGTCGGTCTGTACCTGGATGCTGCTTTTCCCGCTGTCGTCCCGGGCGGGGGCCGAAATGCTCACGGTGAGGATCTCACGCGCCTCCAGCGTGCGGGTGAACAGCGTCTCAAACGCATCCTGGTTGTACAACTGCACCGTCGCTTCCCCCGGTTTCACATAGGCGATGCGCGTTTCCCGGTACTGGTACTTGAGCCGGGTATCGGCCTGTTTCACATACAGGATGCCGTCCGGGAAGGCCTGCAGGAAGTCCTCCCCGGTCTTCAGGCGGATGCCGGCGTTGAGCAGCGTGCAGGTGAGTTTGACGGTGACGCCGCCCCCGGCGGGCACTTTCACCACCTGCTCGTCACCGTATTGGGGACGGTCGAAGGCCGGGGTGGAGAAACGGACGGAGACAACGCCCACCGTGTAGTAACCTTCTTCCACTTCCAGCACTTCGGGCGATTCCCCGTACGGGCCTTCGTAGAGGATATTCCCACCGGCGTCGCAGACGGTGAGGATGAAGTCGTTGGTGTCCGGCAGCGCTTCCGCCGCCTTGGTGAAGGCCGTCCGGTCCAGGGTCCAGCGCAGCTCACCGGTAGTCTTTCCGGCTTTTTTGCCGAAGTCGTCGCAGGACAGCAGCACTGCCAGCAGGGGCAGTGCCGCAGCCATCATTTTAGCAGTTCTCATAAGCTTGTGGTTTTAGGGCCGGGCACCGTTGCCTGGCCGCAGGCTAAGGTAGGCCGCTTTTCCGGATCCGGACTGTCAAAACATTAAAATCTGCACGTATGTTTTGTGTGGTTCGGGCAAAACAGATAAAAATCGTCCTTTTTTTTGACCGATTTGCATTTTTCTCGGTTTGCTCGTAAATTTGTAGGCTAAAAGAAAACCTATGTTCGAGAACCTGAGCGAAAGGCTGGAGAGGTCTTTCAAGATACTGAAGGGTGAAGGAAAAATCACCGAAATCAATGTAGCGGAAACCGTCAAGGATATCCGCAAGGCCCTGTTGGACGCCGATGTCAGTTACAAGGTGGCCAAGGATTTCACCAACCGCGTGAAGGACAAAGCCATCGGCGCCAATGTGCTCACCGCCGTGAAGCCGCAGCAGATGATGATCAAGATCATGCACGACGAACTGGCGGAATTCATGGGCTCCACGGCACAGGATATCAATGTGAAGGGCAATCCGGGCGTGGTGCTGGTGGCCGGTCTCAACGGTTCCGGTAAAACTACTTTCTCGGCCAAGCTGGCCCTTTACCTGAAGAGCAAGCGCGGCATGAAAGTGATGCTGGCCGCCTGCGATACCTTCCGCCCCGCCGCCATCGAGCAGCTAAAGGTGCTGGGAGAGAGCATCCAGGTTCCCGTCTATACCGAAGAAGGGGAGAAAGACCCCGTCAAGATTGCCAAAGACTCCATTGCCAAGGCCAAGGCCGAAGGCTATTCCGTGGTCATTATCGATACCGCCGGCCGCCTGGCCGTGGACCAGGAGCTGATGGACGAAATATCGGCCCTGCACAAGGCGGTGCAGCCTACCGAGACCCTGTTTGTGGTGGATGCCATGACCGGCCAGGACGCCGTGGAGACCGCCAAGGCCTTCAACGACCGCCTGGACTTCGATGGCGTGGTGCTCACCAAGATGGACGGTGACACCCGCGGCGGTGCGGCCCTTTCCATCAAGGCCGTGGTGGGAAAACCCATCAAGTTTGTCTCATCGGGAGAAAAGCTGGAGGCCCTGGACGTATTCCATCCGGAGCGTATCGCCGACCGTATCCTGGGCATGGGAGATGTGGTGTCCCTGGTAGAAAAGGCCCAGGAGCAGTTTGACGAGAAGGAAGCCCGGGAACTGAAGAAAAAGCTCGCCAAGGACCAGTTCACCCTGTGGGATTTCTACAACCAGATCCAGCAGGTGAAGAAGATGGGCAATATCAAGGATCTGGCCGGCATGCTGCCCGGCGTGGGCAAGGCCCTCAAGGACGTGGATATCCCGGACGACGCTTTCAAGGCTACGGAGGCTATCATCCTGTCTATGACGCCCTATGAGCGTGAGCATCCGGAGGTTATCAACGGTTCCCGCCGCAAGCGCATCGCCGACGGCTCCGGCACCTCCCTTCCGGAAGTGAACAAACTGCTCAAGCAGTTCGAAGGCACGCGCAAGATGATGAAGGGCGCCGTGACGGGCACCCTCATGCAGCAGATGAAAGGTTTCAGACGCTAAACTATATGAAAACACGCTTCTTCCTTATTCCGGCAGCCTGCCTGCTGCTTCTGGCGGGTTGCGGACACCGGCTGAAGGACGGGGAATACACCCTCACCGTGCTGTCCACCAACGACGTACACGGCGCCTGGTTCGACTCCACTTATGTGGGCGGGGGCATCCGGCGTTCCCTCTTTGCCATGAACTATTACGTGGACAGCGTCCGTACGGCCGACGGCCCCGAAAATGTGTTATTGGTAGATGCCGGAGACTGCCTGCAGGGAGACAATGCCGCCTATTACTATAATTATATAGATACGGTTACGCCCCACCTGTTCCCCCGCCTGATGGCATACATGAAATATGACGCCATCGCATGGGGTAACCACGATGTGGAGACGGGACATGCCGTGTATGACCGCGTTCAGCGGGAGCTGGTGAAGGCAGGTGTGCCCTTCCTGGCCGCCAACGCCGTGCGCAACGACAACGGCAAATCCTACTTCCCCATGTACAAAATGGTGATGAAGGCGGGCCTGCGTGTTGCCGTCCTGGGTTACGAGAATGCCAACATCAAGGCCTGGCTGGCCGAGGAAGTGTGGAGCGGCATGCACTTTGAACCCGTCGCCGGGCGCATCCAGCAGGATGTGGACTATGTGCGGAAGCGTGAAAAACCCGACGTGGTGGTGGCGGTCATCCACTCGGCCACGGGAGCGGGAGACGGCTCCAACCCCGAAGCCGAAGCCATGGACGTCTTCAATACGGTGAAAGGCGTGGACTGGGTCATCTGCGGCCACGACCACAAGCCCTACGTGGAGACGAGGGCCGATGCCGCCTTCCTCAATTCCGGCAGCCACAGCCGTTTTGTGGCGCACGGAAAGATGCACCTGCGCGTGAAGGACGGTGAGGTGGTAGCCAAATCCTTCCTGACCGACCTCATTCCCGTAGACGCCGCCAAGGCCGATACCGTGATGCGCAACCATTTCCGTAAAGAATATGAGACCGTCAAGGCCTTCACCGTGCAGGAAGTAGGTGTCCTGAACACCGAACTTCGCACCCGGGACGCCTACATCGGGATGAGCGACTACATCAACCTCATCCACAGGCTGTGCATAGACCAGAAGCCCGCCGAACTGTCCATCGCCGCACCGCTTACCTACAACGGAAACGTAAAGCCCGGCGTGCTCATTTTCAACGATTTGTTCACCATCTATCCCTTTGAGAACCAGCTGTATGTGATCAAAATGACGGGAGACGAGGTTGTCCGTTACATGGAAGCATCCTATGACCGCTGGATCCAGACCATCTCCCAGCCCGGGCAGCATGTCCTGAAGATTATACCCAAAGAGAACCTGCGCACCCAGCAGAAAGGCTGGTCCTTCATGAACCTGACCTACAACTTCGACTCCGTCGCCGGCATCAACTACACGGTGGATGTGACCAAACCGCGCGGACAACGCATTGCCGTGCAGTCCATGGCCGACGGCAGCGCCTTCGATTCCGACCGCACCTACAACGTGGCCGTCACTTCCTACCGGGCCAGCGGCGGCGGCCTCCTCCTGGACGAAATCGGCATCGATACCGACAAGATTGACGAGCGCGTGGTGGCCCGCTACCCCGAAATCCGTAACATCCTTTACGATTACCTGATGGCCAACGGCTCCATCGACCCCGAGGTCATCGGAGACCCCGCCGTTATCGGTTCCTGGAAATTCGTTCCCGAAAAACTGGCCCGTCCTGCCTTAAAAGCCGACCTGGAACTGCTATTTGGAAAATAGATTTAAGATTGCAAAACGTCCAGGTCTTTCTGTTCTCCTACCACCCAAATGACGTCTCCTTCCTCCAGGGGGATGTGGGCATCGGGGATGTGGAGGGTGCCGTCGGGCTTTTCGATACCGGCCACCAGGCAGTGGTAGTGGTTGCGGATGCCGCTGTCCTTGAGCGCCTTGCCCAGGAAAGGGGAGTAGGAGCCCACAGGGATGCGCCGCAGCACCATCTCCTGGGCGTCCAGGTCTTCCGGCAGGGCGGTTTGGCACTGCTCCAGCGCAGCGCCGAAACGCTCCAGCCCGGCGTCGGTGCCGATGACCTGGATGTGGTCCTTCGGGAAGATGCGGTCTGAGGCCTTGGGGATGTTGATGCGCTTGTTGCCCCGCAGGATGGAGACCACATGCACCCCGTATTCCTGGCCGAAGTTCAGCTCCCTTAATTCCTTACCGGCCCATTCCACTTCGGCCGGGATGTCGTAGTCGGCCAGGTGAAGGTCCTTGTCCATGAGGTGGGATGCGTATTCGGGCTTTTTCTCTCCCAGATACTCGGCCCGTTTTTCCCGGGAACGGAGATTGGCCTGGAAGGTGAGTTCCAGGCGGCGGGAGTAGCGTTTGATCCAGCGGCTGAAGAGCATGAAGGAAATCATGACGAGGGCCAGCAGCAGGATGAGGATGACGGAAAGCTTGAACAGGCGTGCCAGCACGTAGAAGACGAAACCCATGGCCAGGACGACACGGAGCACGATACTGGCTACCAGCGGAGCCCGGTTGGCACGGTCGGCCTTCCACAGCTCCTTGAATTCCTCCGACTTGTTTTTCTTGATCATGATGGCCCGCAGGAAGGGAGCCATGGCCGTGATGGTGATGGTTGCGGTGGCAACGCGCGCCCATACGTCGGGAATGTACTCCCGGGCCAGGGGAAGGATGAAGTTCAGGCCCAGGATGCAGATGGCCACGCACAGGATGCCGTTGATGAAGACAATCTTGGCCAGGGCGCCCAGATACACTTTCCAGGGGCTGTCTTTGGCGGAGGCGGGCTCAACAGTTGCATAATTGTCCAGGAACAGGCGGGTTTTCTCCGGCAGCTTCCTGTACAGGAAATCATAGGCGGGTTCGGCCAGGCGGATCATGTACGGGGTAAGGAAAATGGTTACCACCGACACGGCCACCACAATGGGATAGAGGAAGTTGCCGGTAACGCCCAGGGATACGCCCAGCGTGGCGATAATGAAAGAGAATTCACCGATCTGGGAGAGGGAGAAGCCGCTCTGGACCGCTGTCTTGAGCGGCTGGCCGGAGAGCAGTACGCCCGTTATGGCAAACAGGGGCTGGCCGATAATCACGGTAAGGGTGATGACCAGGATGGGAAGCCAGTACTGGGCGATCATGGCAGGGTCTACCATCATGCCCACAGATACGAAGAAGATGGCTCCGAACAGGTCCTTGACCGGTTTTACCAGCTTTTCGATATGCTCGGCCTCCAGTGTCTCGGACAGGATGGAACCCATGATGAATGCGCCGAAAGCGGCCGAGAATCCGGTTTTGGCGGCTACCACCACCATCAGGAAACACAGTCCCAGCGCCGCCACCAGCAGGGTTTCGTCATTCATCAGGGGACGGGCCTTGCGCAGGATGAGGGGAATCAGGTAGATGCCCACCACCAGCCAGAGTACCAGGAAGAATACCAGTTTTAGGATGCTCATCACCAGTTCTCCTCCTTCGAAGTTGGAAGAGACGGCCACCGTGGAAAGCACCACCATGAGCACCACGGCCAGGATGTCCTCCAGGATGAGGACGCTCATCACCAGGCCGGCGAATTTCTTTTGGGAGAGCCCCAGGTCCTCGAAGGCCTTGTAGATGATGGTGGTGGAGCTCATACAGATCATTCCGCCCAGGAACAGGGCGTCCATCTTGCTCCAGCCGAAGGCCGATCCCACCAGGAACCCCAGCACCATCATGCCGAAGATGATGGTGAGGGTGGTGATGATGGCCGGGCCGCCGGCCTTGACAATTTTCTTGAAGCTGAATTCAAGCCCCAGGGCGAACAGCAGGAAGATGACGCCAATCTCGCTCCAGACATGGATGCTGGCGGTGTCTATCACCGACGGCGTGAGGGTGAAGTGCGGGCTGGCGATGAAACCGGCCACGATGTAGCCCAATACCAACGGCTGCTTCAGTTTTTTGAACAGAAGCGTCATAACACCGGCGCAGATCAGGATGAGCGCCAGGTCTGCTATCAGCGGGGCCAGATTATCCATTTACTTGGCGTATGCGACAGAACGGGTTTCCCGGATGACGGTGATTTTCACCTGGCCGGGATAGGTCATCTCGTCCTGGATCTTCTTGGCGATTTCTCCGGAGAGAACCTCGGCCTCCTGGTCGGAGACTTGTTCGGCCCCTACGATCACGCGCAGCTCACGGCCGGCCTGGATGGCGTAGGCCTTGGTGACGCCCGGATAGGCGCCGGCCAGGTTCTCCATGCCGCGCAGACGCTTGATGTAGCTCTCAATCACCTCACGACGGGCACCGGGACGGGCGCCGGAGATGGCGTCTCCCACCAGCACCAGGGGAGCATAGAGGGAAGTCATCTCGGTTTCCTCGTGGTGGGCGCCGATGGCGTTGCAGATTTCGGGCTTCTCCTTGTACTGTTCGGCCAGTTTCATACCCAGCAGGGCATGCGGAAGATCGGGGTCTTCCTCAGAGACCTTGCCGATATCGTGCAGCAGGCCGGCGCGTTTGGCAATCTTGGGGTTGAGGCCCAGTTCGCTGGCCAGGATGGCGCTGATGTTGGCCACCTCACGGGAGTGCTGCAGGAGGTTCTGGCCATAGGAGGAACGGTATTTCATGCGGCCGATGAGACGGACCAGCTCCATGGAAAGACCGTGGATGCCCAGGTCAATGCAGGTGCGTTTACCGGTCTCCAGGATCTCTTCTTCCAGCTGTTTCTGGACCTTGGCCACCACTTCCTCGATGCGGGCGGGGTGGATGCGGCCGTCTACTACCAGCTGGTGCAGGGCCAGGCGGGCCACCTCCCTGCGGACAGGGTCGAAGGCGCTGAGGAGGATGGCGTCCGGGGTGTCGTCCACCACGATTTCTACACCGGTGGCGGCCTCCAGGGCACGGATGTTACGTCCTTCACGGCCGATAATGCGGCCCTTGATTTCATCGTTCTCGATGGGGAAGGTGGTTACGGCATTCTCGATGGCGGTTTCCGTGGCGGTGCGCTGGATGGTGTTGATTACGATGCGCTTGGCCTCCTTGGCGGCATTCAGGCGGGCTTCGTCGATGCAGTCGTTGATGTAGGCCTGGGCCTCGGTGCGGGCCTCGGCCTTCATGGATTCCATCAGCTGGTTCTTGGCGTCCTGGGCACTCATGCCGGCGATGGCTTCAATCTGGCGGATCACCTGGCCCCGGAGCTGCTCGTATTCCTGTTCCTTTTCCTGCATGGCTTCCTCATGGGCCTTGGCCTGGGCTTTCTGGGCTTCCAGTTCCTTGGCTTTGCGGTCGGCCTCGGCCAGTTTCTGGTTCAGGGTGTTCTCCTTCTGGCGGACGCGGTTCTCGGCATCCCGGATCTGGGCGTTCTTCTCATTGACCATCTTCTCATGCTCCCCTTTGAGGGACAGATACTTTTCCTTGGCCTGGAGGATGCGCTCGTTCTTGATTTTCTCGCCTTCAATCTCGGCTTTCTCCAGAATTTCGTCGCGTTTACCCTTGAGGATGCTCTTTCGGAGCAATATGTACACGGCCAGCGCTATGACGGCACCGGCTACGAATCCGATAATGATACTTACGATATTCATAAAATATATATTGAGTTTTAGGTTCTTCGTACAAAAAACACGTCTGCTTCCCTTGAGAAAACAGACGTGTTGAAAAAAAGCCGTCAGCATCTAGTCAGAAAATCTTATAGGAATAAGATTTGGGTCCCGGCCGTTTGCTGGTATCCCTGTCCTGCCAAAGGCAGAATCCCCCTGAGGGTAACTGGGCCCGCCATCCACGGCCTGAGCGTACCCGGCGCGATGAAACGTGTTGATTTCAGCTTTCGATGGGTGACGGCTATTTTTATTACTGGTTGTCCTTGAGATAGCGCTCCAGATTGGCTCCCAACTGTTTTTCGGCTTCTTTGCGATGCTCCAGCTCCCGCTGCGTGCTCAGGCGAACCACGGTCTCGTTGAGGGCCACCAGCGACATGATGTCGTTGACGGTGCGGCCGGGATGGCTGCGGGTGAAGGCGGCAAAACGGTTGTTGATGGCATCTGCGGCCTGCCTGTACAGTTCCTCCAGTTCCGGGGAGGCGGCTGTCAGGTTGAATGTGCGGCCGGCAATCTTGATGCTGATCTTCTGGTCCATTACGCTTCCTCCAAATAGGAGATGCATTTATCAATCTCCCTGATGAGTTTATCGACCTTGGCTTGGGCGTCGGCCGGGGCGGCCGCGGAAAAAGCTTCGGTGAGTTTTCTGGTCTCTATCTCGGACTCCAGGTCATTTATCTGTTTTCTGAGGGCGGCGCCGGTTTCCTCACACGCATGTAACTCCTGGCGAAGACGCTGGTTCTCCGCTTTCTCAGCCTCATAGCGTGCAATCAGCTGCTTGATATTTTCCCTGATATCTTCCAGCATGGCCGGTTTTTCCCTTATTCGGCAAATTTACAAAATTATTTTCAAAGTTGTGCAATCAACCGCTTGAAGATGACCGTCATCTTGTCGGCGGCGGCGTCAGCGGCCTTGACGATGGCTTCCCCGTCGGTTACATAGTCTTCGTCATCGGTGGCGTGGGCTACGTCGGTAATCACGGACATGCCGAAGACGGGAATGCCGCTGTGGCGGGCTACGATGACTTCCGGGGTGGTGCTCATGCCCACGGCATCGGCGCCGATGTAGCGGAAGTATTTGTATTCGGCCGGGGTCTCATAGCAGGGACCGGTAACGGCCACGTAGACGCCCCGCTGCAGGAAAATGTGTTCCTCGGCGGCTATCTTCTGGGCCTTGCGGATGAGGGCGGGGTCGTAGGGACGGGTCATGTCCGGGAAACGCGGGCCGAACTCATCCAGGTTGGGGCCGATGAGGGGATTGGGCAGCAGGTTGATATGGTCCTTGATGATCATGAGGTCTCCCACCTTGAAGCCCAGGTTGGTGCCTCCGGCGGCGTTGGATACAAACAAGTATTGGATGCCCAGGAGCTTCATCACACGGACGGGCAGCACGCACTGCGGCATGCCGTATCCTTCGTAGAAATGGATGCGTCCCTGCATGGCGATGACCGTCTTGCCGGCCAGCGTTCCCACGATGAAGTTACCCTTGTGGCCGATGGCGGTGCTCACCACGAAGCCCGGTATTTCTTTATAGGGGATGACGATGGGGTCCTGGATTTCATCGGCCAGCTTGCCCAGGCCGCTTCCCAGGATGATGCCCACCAGGGGTTCTTTTCCGGCCAGCCGGGTTTTCACATATCCGGCGGCCAGGTGGATGGTTTCCAGTTGGGTCATGGTTTATAGCTTTTCAATCATGTGGGTGATGAGCGTCGTCATGCGCTCGGCGGCCGCATTGGCGGCGATTACTACGTCTTCTCCGTCGTTCTCGTAGTCGTCGGCGTAGTCGTCGTGGGCTTCGTTGGTGATGACGGAAATGCCGAAGACGGGGATGCCGGCATGGCGGGCGACGATAACCTCCGGTATGGTGGACATGCCCACGGCGTCACCGCCGATGGTGCGGAAGTACTTGTATTCGGCCGGGGTTTCATAGGAAGGGCCGGTGCCGCCCACGTAGACGCCGCGGTGCAGCTTGATGCCCAGTTTCTCGCCCAGCTGGACGGCCAGCCGGATGAGGCCGGGGTCGTACGGACGGGTCATGTCCGGGAAACGGGGACCGTAATCGTCGAAGTTGGGGCCGATGAGGGGATTCGGGAGCAGGTTGATGTGGTCCCGTATGATCATGAGGTCTCCCACGTGGTAGGCCAGGTTGGTGCCGCCGGCGGCGTTGGAGACGATGAGGGTCTTGATGCCCACGCCAATCATGACGCGGATGGGAAGGACCACTTTGTCCATGCCGTATCCTTCGTAATAATGGATGCGGCCCTGCATGGCGATGACGGTTTTGCCGCCCAGCTCACCGATGATGAAGTTGCCTTTGTGGCCCACTGCGGTGGAGACGGGGAAGCCGGGAAGTTCCTTATAGGGGATGACGACAGGGTCCTTGATATTGCCGGCCAGGCTGCCCAGGCCGCTGCCCAGGACGATGCCCAGGACGGGGGATTTGTCCCCGATGCGGTTTTTAACGGTCTCGGCCAGCCGGTTGATGGTTTCGATTCTGGGATCCATAGTTAGTGTTATTAGGCGGTTTTGATTTGTTTCAGTACGCTGCGGGCGCCTTCCAGGACTTCCTGTTCTCCGGGGACCCGGCGGTCTCTCATCACCCATCGGCCTTCCACCATCATGTCCGTGATGACGTCCGAGTGGGCGGCATAGACCAGGTTGGCCGTCATGGAACCGGGTGACAGGAAGGCGACGCCGCTGATGTCCACCAGGGAGAAATCGGCCAGGGCACCTTCCCGGATGACCCCGCTGTCCAGGCCCAGGGCCCGGGCTCCGTGGACGGTGGCGCAGTCCATCAGCTCCTGCAAGGGCATCTCGGCGGGATTGCCCCGCCAGGCTTTTTGCAACAGGGCAGTGTTTTTCATGTGCTCCAGGAGGTCCAGGTTGTTGGACGATGCGGCACCGTCCGTGCCCAGGCATACGTTGGCGCCGGCATCCCGCAGCTCATTGTAGCGGAAGCGGAAGCCGGACGATAGTTTCAGGTTGGAGTTGATGTTGTGCACGCAGTTTACCTGCCGCTTGCCCAGAATGCCGATATCGTCGTCGTCCAGATGCAGGCTGTGGGCGGCGATTACGTGCGGCCCCAGGATGCCCAGGTGGTCGAAGTAGGCGGTGGGGGACAGGCCGTCGTGGGCCTTGCGGCAGTCCTGGTCCTCCTTGGCGGTCTCGGCCAGGTGCAGGTGCACTTTGAGGCCGTGCTCCAGGGCGAAGTTGTTGGCCCAGACGACGTTTTCCTCGGATACGGTGTATACCGAGTGGATGGAGATGGCGAAATGGACCGGGTCCCAGCCTTCGTCCCGTGTCCTTTGGTACAGCCGCTGGAAGGCTTCCCGCTGGCGCTGGACCATCTCGGCATTATGATTGTCCAGGAAAACGAAGGAGACCACGGGGCGCATGCCCATCTCGAGGGCGGCTTGGCGGGTGTGGGGGCAGAACCAGTACTGGTCATTGAACGTGGTGGTGCCGCTTTTGATCATCTCCAGGCAGGCCACTTTGGTACTCCAGTAGATGAAGTCCTTGTCCAGGCCGGCTTCGATTTTCCAGATATGGGACAGCCAGTCGTACAGGTTGAGGTCCTCGTGGATACCGCGCAGCAGGATCATGGCCGCGTGGGTGTGCATGTTCAGGAACCCCGGGATGATGGCCTTCCCGCTGGCGTCCACTTCCTGTGCCCCGGGAACGGAGAAGGGAGTTTGCGAAATACGCGAAAAACGGCCGCCATCCACTAAAATGTGGGCGGGGCGGTCGTTCAGCAGTACGTTTTTCAGTAGGATCATTTAAAACTCCTCTGCGTTTTCCTGCTCCTCACGGGGGGGATACTGGCGGATGGGAGCGTCGTGCAGGAGGTCGTGCATGATGTAACGGACGGCTTCCTGGAGCCCTTCCTGGAATTTCTCGAAATCCTCCTTGTAGAGGAAGATCTTATGTTTGTCGAAGCTGAACGATCCGTCCCTTTCCTGACGGCGTTTGCTCTCTGTGATGGTCAGATAAAAGTCGTTGTTTCCCTTCGTGCTCTTGACGTCGAAGAAATACGTACGTTTTCCTGCCCGTACCGGCTTGGAATAAACATCTTCTGCATTGCGCTCCTGGGAACGGCCGCGCTCAAAATCTTCACTGTACATACGTAGTCCGTTTTTGTTTTTTAATGAATACAAATGTAGGAAAAAAAATAAAAAATTCACTAAATTTGCGGAAATATTTGTTCTATGTTAAATCGACGCATCCTAAGAGTGAAGGCTTTCAAGGCGCTGTACGCCTACGCAGAGAATCCGGACCTGTCCCTCAAGGAAGTTTTGGCCGGTCTGGAAGCTTCGGCAGAAGCCACTCGGGACCTGTATCTTTATATGATGGCCGTGGTGCCCGCCCTCACGGCAGAGGCTGCCAAAAGGGTGGAGGCCGCCCGGGGCAAGTTCAATCCCACGGAGGAAGACCTGCACCCCAACCTCAAATTCGTCAACAACGGCATATCGGCCCTCCTGGAGAAGGACCCGGATTTCCAGCGTCTGCTGGAGAAGAAGAAATTCTCCTGGGAGCAGAACGACGCCTTCCTGCACAACCTGTACGAAACCCTCAAGACGCGGGATTATTACGCCGCCTATATGGCCGAAGCCGGACAGTCCCTCGCCGCTGACGCCGCTTTATGGAAGCAGGTCTTCGCCACGGAATTCGAGGACGACGAAGCCCTTGCCGCCATCCTGGAAGACGCCTCCATCCACTGGGCCGACGAACTCCCGTACGTGCTCAACGTGTGCATCGCTTCCCTGGAAGAAATGGGCCGTACCGGCCGCTGGAACTATCCTCCGCTTTACCAGAGCGAGGCCCTGGTGGCCCGTGGAAAGACGGGGGTGGAGAGCGACCGCGATTTTGTCCGTTCGCTGATTACCGCCACCTATGGCCGCCTCCAGGAGTATGAGGCCCTGGTTTCCGGCTCGGTTTCCAAATGGGACCGGGACCGCCTGTACACCACCGACATCGTGCTCATCGCCATGGGCCTGGCCGAGGCCGAAACCTTCCCTGACATTCCCGTGAAGGTGTCCATCAACGAGTATGTAGAAATTTCCAAGTATTATTCAACACCCAAGAGCCACGGCTTCGTGAACGGTCTGCTGGACCGTCTGGTGAAGGAACGCATGGCCCAGGGCATAATTAACAAAAGCTTATGAATCTCCTTACCGCATTTCTGCTGATGGGGCCCACTGCCGCCCCCGCCGGCGCCGATGGCCCGCAGGCCAGCGCCTGGCCCACCATCCTTATGTTCGGCGCCATCATCCTTGTGATGTGGCTGTTCATGATCCGTCCCCAGCGTAAACAGCAGAAGGAACTGCAGAACTTCCGCAGCGGCCTCAAGAAAGGTGACAAGGTGGTTACCGTGGGCGGTATCTACGGAGAAATCGTGGAAGTGAGCGAAAAGACCTGCCTTATCAAGGTGGACGGAGACGTCAAGCTCCGCGTAGATAAGCAGGGCCTGGTGAAAGACTATTCCGAAGCCAACCCGCAGTAAGCCTCCATGTCGCTTCCGGAGCGCCTGAACCCCAAGAAGGGGGGACTGGGCCGGGAATGGGTATTCCTGGTCCTTTCCCTGTTTTTGGCCTTCCTGGTATGGCTGTTCACCAACCTGTCCAAGGAGTATTCCGGCACGGTGAGCGTGCCCGTCGTGGCCCAGTGTTACATTGAGGGCCATGGGATGGAATCCACCAACACGGTACTGGTGAGCGCCCGTTGCCGTGCGGACGGCTTCCGCCTGGTGCGGGAGACCAGCCGCCGGGAAAGGAAAGTGGTGAAAGTGCGCTTCGAGCGGGCTGACATGCGCCGCCTGGCGCCGGATACATACGGTATCATCGGCGGCGCAAAAAACTCTTATACGTCCCAGTTCTTCGGGGAAAACGTGTCTCTGGAGGCATTCATCACCGATACGCTCAAGTTCGTATTCCCGGTAGAGAACCACAAACGGGTGCCCGTGGAAGTGCCGCATTCGTTGTCTTTCCGTTCCCAGTATATGATGGAAGGGCCCGTTACGGTGTCTCCGGACACGGTAACCGTATACGGAGACCAGGCCCGGCTGGATGCCGTGGAACGGATCATTACCCCGCGCCTGGTGATGACAGACCTGAATGAGTCCCAGCACGGTGTCCTTAAACCGGTCGTTCCGGAAGGTGTGCGCCTGTCCACAGACCAGGTAAGTTATGAAATCCCTGTCACCCGTTATGTGGAATTGCAGACTACGCTTCCCGTAGAGGTCCGCAACGTGCCCCAGGGCCGCCAGTTGCAGGTATATCCCCCTACGGCCAGGGTGGTGATCCGTTGCGCCTTCCCCATCGGCCGGGATCCGCTGGCCTCCTTCCGGCTGTATGTGGACTGGCGTGATTTCAGTACCTCCCTCACGGGCCGATGTGCTCCGCGCACGCAGCGGCTTCCCGCCGGCGTCCTGGAATACCGGGTGGAACCGGAGGTGTTCGACTGCGTGGAACTGTAGGATGAAAACCGTAGTAGTAACCGGACTCATCGGCAGCGGCAAATCGGCCGTGTGCGCCCTGCTTGCCCGGCGGGGCATTCCTGTCTATTATGCCGATGACAGGGTCAAGGGTCTGTACGACCGCCGCCCCTCGCTGGTGGCCCGCCTGGAAGAGACGCTGGGACTTCCGCTGCGCAGCCCCGAAGGCACGCTGGACCGGAAAGCCCTGGCGGCTGTCATTTTCTCAGATGACGCTGCCCGGGAAAAACTGGAGAGAATTGTCTATCCGGTATTGCTGCAGGACTTCAAGCGTTGGCGCACCCACCAGAAAGGCGTCCCGTTCGTGGTGCTGGAATCGGCCGTCATCCTGTCCAAGCCGCTTTTTGACGGGCTGGCCGACGCCGTGGTGCTGGTAACAGCATCCCGGGAGATCCGCCTGCTGCGGGTGATGGCCCGCGACAACCTGCCGGAAGAAGCCGTGACAGCCCGGATGAACGCCCAGTCCATCCCCATGGACAAGGTGGACGTGACAGTAGTGAACGACGGCGATGTCGCCAGTCTTTCCCGGGCGGTGGAACAAGTATTTTTCGATAAAAATTCCTATCTTTGTAAGATAATAAGCAAGTAAATATATCTCATGAAAACAGATCTGGCAAAAACCCTTTCCATCCGTGGTCAGCACGGACTTTTCACCTATATCGCCCAGTCCCGCAGCGGCGCCATCGTAGAGGCCTTCGAGGACAAGAAACGTTATAACTTCAGTGCCAGCGCCGGCATCACCACCCTGGCCGACATCTCCATCTACACCCAGGAAGAGGAAGTGAAGCTGCAGGACGTATTCGGCAAGATGCACGAGGTCTTGGGAGAGAAAGACGCTCCCGGCGCCAAGGCTTCCGACAAAGAACTGAAAGACCTCTTTGCCAAGGCTCTGCCCAATTACGACGCCGACCGCTTCTATGTGTCGCACATGAAGAAGGTGACGGAGTGGTACAACGCCCTCAAGAAATACGCATCCCTGGACTTCCTCACGGACGAAGAGCGAGAGGCCGAAGCCAAGAAGGAGGCTTAAATGCCCTCCCTGCAGGTCATTACGCTGGGGTGCTCCAAGAACACGGTAGACACCGAGCATCTCCTGTTCCAGGTACAAGGCTCCTATGAGATTGTGCCGGAAGGGGAGGACCGTGCGGTGGATGTGCTCCTGATCAATACCTGCGGCTTTATCGGAGATGCCAAGGAGCAGAGCATCCAGGTGATTCTGGAGGCTGCGCAAAGAAAGAAAGAAGGGGAGGTGGGCCGATTATTGGTTTTCGGCTGCCTGTCCCAGCGGTACCCCGACGATCTTCCCGGCCTCATCCCGGAGGTGGACGGCTGGTTCGGCGCCCGGGAACTGGACCCCCTGGTGGAGGCCCTGGGCTGCCGCCCCGATGCCGCGCAGGCGCATCGGCGTGTACGTACCGACGGCCGCCATCCCTACGCTTTCCTGAAGATTTCCGAAGGCTGCAACCGCCGCTGCTCCTACTGCGCCATTCCCTTTATCCGCGGAGTTCATAAATCCGTGCCGATGGAGGTGTTGGTGAAGGAGGCCGAAGAATTGGCTGCACAGGGTGTCCGGGAACTGGTGATCATCGCCCAGGACACTACCTATTACGGTCTGGACCTGTACGGAAAACGCTGCCTGGCAGAGCTCCTACAGCGCCTTAGCGCCGTGGAAGGCATCGAATGGATGCGCATCCATTATTCCTATCCCGCCGATTTTCCGGAGGATGTGCTGGAGGAGATGGCGCACAATCCCAAGGTTTGCCGCTATATGGATATCCCGCTGCAGCATGTTTCTGACGTCGTACTGGACAAGATGCACCGGCAGGTGGACGGCGCCTGGACCCGGGAGCTCATCCGCCGCATGCGGGAGCGCGTACCGGGCGTTGTCTTGCGCACCACGCTCATCGTCGGCCATCCCGGAGAGGGTGCCGCAGAGTTCAAGGAACTGATGGACTTTGTGGCCGACGCCCGCTTCCAGCGGATGGGTGCTTTTACCTATTCGGAGGAGGAGGGAACCTATGACGCGCAGCACTTCCCGGACAAAGTTCGCCCTTCTGTGAAAAAACAGCGGCTGAATAAGCTCATGGAGCTGCAGCGTGGCATATCCCTTGCATACAATCAATCCCGGATCGGCACCGCTGTCCGCGTGCTGGTGGACGATGTAAACGACGGCATCCTGGTATGCCGGAGTGAGTTCGAAAGCCCGGAAGTAGACGGTGAGATCCTGGTAAAATGTCCGGCATCGGCCGCTCAGGCCCCGGAATCCCTCATCGGGCGGTTCCTGGACGTGCGCATCACCGCTGCGGATGAATACGACCTTACGGCAGAAGTAATATGAAACGTGCAAGCATTTTGGCCGCCGTCCTTCTTCTGGCGGCCTGTTCCCCGCAGGTGTATCCCCTGTACCTGGATGTGAGGCAGCCGTCTCCTTCGGGCATGGACCTGAGCAAGAAGTCCATGTCTATCGTGTATATGGACGGACACAACCAGGTGGATTCCCTCTTCGACCGCCAACTGTCATCGGCCATGGCCCGTTACCTGGAAGAAGATTATTTCGGTGGAAAGGAAGTGGTGGGGATTTACCATATTCCATCGGCCGATACCGTGACTGTCGAAGACATGCATGCGCTGGTGATGGACACGGAGAAAGACGTGATTTTCCTGCTCACTACCCACCTGGACAGCAAGACGGAGGACGGGGGACAGCCCGTCTCTACCCGGCTGATGGTCTATGACAGCATGGGAGAGGACAGGATCCGTCATTTCTCCGGATCGGCCGTCCTGCATTCCATGGCCCCCGGGGATTCCACCAGCCAGGCCGAAGAAGTGGCCCGCCGTATCAGCTCCCGCTTCATTTCCGGCTGGAAAACGCAGAGTTTCAGCTTCTATTACTTCGACGACCTCAATGTAGACGAATGGATCGGCGCACTGGAACATGTGCGCGACGGGGCCTTCTCCAAGGCTATCGACATCTGGATGCCCATGGTCACCCGGGGATACAACATCAAGCGTGCCTGCGCAGCATACAACCTGGCCATGGCTTTCTACCTGCTGGAAGACTACGAAATCAGCTCCCGCTGGCTGGATGTGGCCGCCGGGATGGAGAACCTTTCCCAGATTCCCGGCCTTAGGAAACGCCTGGAGCCACATTTGGAAAAGACGCAATAAATGAGTAAATTTGTGGACTTGATTATTTATTCTTAAACACATACACACTTTATGGCAAACATCAATCTCAGAAAGTACGGTATTACGGGCGTGAAGGAAATCCTTTACAACCCTACGTATGAGGTTCTTTACAACGAAGAGACCAAACCCGGTCTCGAGGGTTTTGACAAGGGTCAGGTAACCGAACTTGGCGCTATCAATGTGATGACCGGCATCTACACCGGCCGTTCTCCCAAAGACAAGTACATTGTGTACGACAACACCACCAAGGAAGGCAAGAAGGGAGAAATCTGGTGGGACACCGAGGATTATCACAATGACAACCACAAAATGAGCGTCGCCACCTGGAAGGCCGTCAAGAAACTGGCCCAGCAGCAGCTCTCCGGCAAGCGCCTGTTTGTGGTGGACGGCTTCTGCGGCACCCACAAGGACACCCGCATGAAAGTCCGTTTCATCATGGAGGTCGCCTGGCAGGCCCACTTCGTGACCAACATGTTCCTGCGTCCCCAGAACCAGAAGGACTTCGACCAGGAACCCGACTTCGTGGTGTACTGCGCCGCCAAGGCCAAGGTGGACAATTACAAGGAGCTGGGTCTTCGCAGCGAAACCTGCGTGGCCTTCAATGTCACCTCCCGTGAGCAGGTTATCCTGAACACCTGGTACGGTGGTGAAATGAAGAAGGGTATGTTCTCTATGATGAACTACTACCTGCCGCTGAAGGGCATCGCCGCCATGCACTGCTCTGCCAACACCGATATGAACGGTGAGAACACCGCCATCTTCTTCGGCCTCTCCGGTACCGGTAAGACCACCCTTTCCACAGATCCTAAGCGCCTCCTCATCGGCGATGACGAGCACGGCTGGGACAACAAGGGCGTGTTCAACTTCGAAGGCGGCTGCTACGCCAAGGTGATCAAGCTGGACAAGGAAAGCGAACCCGATATCTACAACGCCATCCGTCGCGACGCCCTGCTGGAGAACGTGACCGTGGACGCTGCCGGTAAGATTGACTTCAACGACAAGTCCGTCACCGAAAACACCCGCGTCAGCTATCCTATCTACCACATCGAGAAGATCGTGCGTCCCGTGTCCCACGGCCCCGCAGCCAAGCAGGTGATCTTCCTCAGCGCCGATGCCTTCGGCGTGCTGCCTCCCGTGAGCATCCTCACCCCTGAGCAGACCAAGTACTACTTCCTGAGCGGCTTCACCGCCAAGCTGGCAGGTACCGAGCGCGGCATCACCGAGCCCACCCCCACCTTCTCCGCTTGCTTCGGCCAGGCTTTCCTGGAACTGCATCCTACCAAGTATGCCGAGGAACTGGTGAAGAAGATGAAGAAGTCCGGTGCCAAGGCCTACCTGGTGAACACCGGCTGGAACGGTACCGGCAAGCGTATCTCCATCCGTGACACCCGCGGCATCATCGACGCCATCCTCAACGGTGCCATCGACAAGGCTCCCACCAAGGTGATCCCTTACTTCAACTTCACCGTTCCTACCAAACTGGAAGGTGTGGACACCGGCATCCTGGATCCTCGCGATACCTACAATAATGCCGCCGAGTGGGAAGAGAAGGCCAAAGACCTGGCCGGCCGCTTCATCAAGAACTTCCACAAGTACGAGTCCAACAAGGCCGGTAAGGCCCTGGTGAAGGCTGGTCCGAAGCTGTAATCTATTGACAAATAGATAAAGTTATCCCGGAGGTAAAGCCCCCGGGATTTCTTTTTCTATTTGCTGGAAAACAGGTATAGGATGTCGTAGAAGGTGCTGTAGGAAACGGTGAACAGCAACAGGAGCGCGGTGGCCAGCGGCCAGGGGAGCAGCAGGAAGAACAGCACGGCCCATATAATAAAGGTAATGGGGCTCAGCAGGAGGCGGCAGCCAAAGCGGACAGTGTTGTGGAAGGCACGGTCGTTAACCTTATGTTTGCACAGCCATTCGGCCGTAAACCACATGGGGAAAGCCAGGACGGTAGCGACGGGCCACAGGGGAAGCAGCAGCCAGCGCCAGGCCGACGGGCCGGGCACAGAGGGGGCGATGAGCGCCGACATCCGGGCCGACAGTTCCTCCAGGAAGGCCTGGTAGCGGGCGGCTTCTCCCAAGTCCTCATGCGCGGCCAGGAAGGCGTTGACGTCGATGGGTTCTCCGTAAACCAGTTCACAGGTGCCCCGATAATGGAAGAAATCGCTGTAGTTGATGCCGGCGGGCACCACCTGGGTGGGCCGCTGGGCGGCACTCTGGAAAGCCATGCGGACGACGCCTTTCTGCAGGGGCTGCAATTCCCGGCCGGGGGTGTGCCGGCCTTCCGGGAACATGCAGAAGGGGGTATTGTTGGCCAGTACGTCCTGCACTTCGTCCATGGTCTCGTAATTCCGCAGGACATTGCGGATGCCGTCCCGGCGGCGTACCATGGGCAAAATCTTGAGGAAACGCAGGATCTTGGCTACGGCGGGCTGGGAGAAAATATCGGCCCTGGCCCCGAATACCGTAGGGGCCTGACGGCTTTGCAGGACCACAAGGGCGTCCATCAGGGTATTGGTGTGGTTGGGGCAAATGAGGATGGGCTGCTCATCGGGAATACGGCCCCGGCAACTGATATGGCTATAACTGACCCGCGTACACAGGTCTACGTAATGCCGAAGTAAGGCGTACAGCCTGTCCCTTTCCCAAATCTTACGCATCGGCCCGCTTGCTACGATTGAACACAGTGGCCACGGTGAGGCCGGAGATGATGTGCCAGATGCCCCACCAGGCGGTGATGACCAGCATGCCTCCGTGCGGCGGGAAGCCGGCGAAGAGGGAAGTGCCCAGCATCAGGGCCAGGCCCAGGCCGGAATTCTGAATGCCCGTCTCGATGGTGAGGGTACGGCGGTCGCGGAACGGCACTTTGCCGATGGTACCCACGCTGAAGCCGATGGAAAGGGCCAGCAGGTTGTGGATGAGCACCACCAGGAAGATGTACTTTACGCTCACCAGGAAGGCGTCGATGTTGCTGCTGAAGGACAGGATGACCATGGCGATGAAAATGACGATGGAGAGCCACTGCAGGGGCTTTTTGAGGGCATTGGCCACCTTGGGCAGGAACTGGCTGGTAAGGATGCCCAGCACCAGCGGAATACCCAGCAGGATGAAGATGGTCTTGAACACGTCCCAAAGGGGAATCACCAGGGTGGGAATGGTGCCGGCCACCTTGGCGGCATGCAGGTAAACCGTACCCCAAGCCCAGAAATTGAAGGGCGTGAGGAGTACCGCCAGTGCCGTGGAAATGGCCGTGAGGCTCACGGAGAGTTCGATATTGGCCTTGGCCAGGGAACTCATGAAATTGGAGATATTACCGCCGGGGCAGGCCGCAACCAGGATCATACCCAGGCCCATCATGGGTGAGATCCAGCCGGTGAGCAGGATGGCCAGTCCGCAGGTGAATGCCGGCAGCAGGACAAGCTGGCACAGCATACCCAGCAGGACGGACTTGGGCTTGCGGAACACTTCCACAAAAATGTGCGGTTTGATGCCCAGCGCCACTCCGTACATCACGAAGGCCAGGATGATGTTGATGGTGTTCATACCGCCCGCATTCAGGCTTACCTGGATGCTGTCGATGGTTTGCATTACTTCTTGTGTCATAGGGTTTGTTTGGTTTTAGTCGGTGATGGTTAAGCCGTCCCATGCGGGCCGGATGTCCGGAGGAAGCTGTTTGCAGAACTCCGGATAGGTAGGGAAGGCATGGCTCAGATGGGTGAGCCAGGTATGCTTTGCGCCGATGAGGCGGGCTATTTCGATGGCTTCGGAAAGGGAAAAATGGGAATGGTGGGGATAATACCCCACGGTATTCAGCGTCAGGTGCTCCAGCCCCTCCAGCTTGGGGAATTCGCTCTTCGGAATCTTGCTCATGTCCGTGAGGTAGGCGATATTGCCTACACGGAATCCCAGCACGGGGAGTTGGTCGTGATACCCGCGGATGGGGGTAATGTTGGGGCGTTCGTGCGACGCTTCCCTCACGACATTGTCCGAGGGCTGCAGGCTTCCGTCGGCCTGGCGGTAAAAGTAGCCCACGTCGTGCACCCATTCCAGGTCTCCGGTGTTTTTGAGGGAATCTACGCGGAAAGGCCGCTCATCTATTATGTGTACGTGCCATTCCGGTGCGCCGGGATACTTGTGCTCCTCGAAGGCGTAGGAGTAGTCGTTCTTCAGGGACTTGAGCACCAGCGGCTCGCAGTAAATCTCCACGGCCTTCTTGTCTATATAATTAAAGGAGCGAACGTCGTCCAGGCCGCCGGTATGGTCCTTGTGGGCGTGGGTGAGGAGGATGGCGTCCAGGTGCCGGATATCGTGGGCCAGCATCTGGGAACGGAAGTCAGGGCCGGCGTCCACCAGGATATTCAGCCCGTCGTGCCGGATAAAGGCCGATGCCCGGTATCGTTTGTCCCGGGGGTCGGTGCTTTGGCAAACGGGGCACTGGCAGGCGATGATGGGCACCCCCTGCGAAGTTCCGGTTCCTAAGAATGTCAGCTCTGTCATATTACAATTTGCTCAATCGTGTTGACCTTTTTGCGGTCAAAGGGTTGCTCGATGCGTATATAGTTGGAGGTATAACCTCCCATGAGTCCGTTCTTGACGGAGGATTCCCACAGGACGGTGTCCCTGCGGCCTTTGTTGGTGGCGACGAAGGCTGCGTGAAGCTCCTGGCACAAGGCTTCCAGGCGGGCTACCCGTTCTGTCTTTATGCTGTCCTGCACCTGGTCTTTCCATTCGGCCGCGCGGGTCCCGGGGCGGCGGGAGTAGGGGAATACGTGGATGAAGGCGGGGCGGATGCGGTCCCGCAGGAAACGGTAAGTTTCCTCGAACAGTTCCTCCGTCTCTCCCGGCAGTCCCACAATGACATCAATGCCGAAAAATACTCTTGCTCTGTCACCTCGGGAAGACACTGATTCCTGGGGACTTAAAAGAAGGCCGATGTCCCCAGGAATCAGTGTCTCCCCGAAGGCCTGGCGGATGTAGTCGATGCGGGAGGCGAAGAGGGTGGTGTCATAGCGCCGTCCTACGCGCTTCAGAAGCGTGTCGCTACCGCTTTGCAGCGGAATGTGGAAATGCGGCTGGAACTTGGTGCCGGAGGCAATCCAGTCCACGATTTCCGGTGTAATGAGGTTGGGCTCGATGGACGAAATGCGGTATCTTTCAATCCCTTCCACTTCGTTGAGCGCCTTCAGCAGGTCCAGGAACGATTCTCCGGTGGTGCGGCCGTAATCTCCGGTATTGACGCCCGTAAGCACCACTTCCTTCACGCCCTGTGCCGCAATTTCCCGGGCCATCTTCACGCACTCGCAGATAGGAAGATTCCGGCTCCGGCCCCTTGCAAACGGCACCGTGCAATATGCACAGAAGTTGTCACATCCATCCTGCACTTTCAAGAAACTTCTAGTCCTTTCACCAGTACTGTATGCACCAAAAACATCAGAGGTGGGCTCCGCCCCCCTATTATCCCCCTGCGGCTCTCGGCCTATAAGTCCTCCTTCGTCGGACACGGCCTCCGCCGGGCGCTCTGATGAGCGCTGATACCGGCCCGCCAAACTAAGTATCTGCGATTTTTCATCGGCACCGAAGACGCGCCAGACGCCGTCGAGGGCCAGGAGCTGGTCCTTGCGGAGCTGGGCATAGCAGCCGGTGACGACGATGCGGGCCTCGGGGGCGGTCTTGTGGGCGCGGCGGATGAGGTTGCGGGACTTTTTCTCGGCGGTTTCGGTGACGGCGCAGGTGTTGATGAGGTAGACATCGGCCTGCTGTGTCCAGGACACGATGTCCCAGCCGGCGTCCCGGAAACCCCGCTGGTAAGTGGAAGTCTCGGCGTAATTGAGCTTGCAGCCCAGTGTGGTGAACGCTATCTTCATGCCAGGATAAGGAATACGCAGGGGCGCTTGCCGATGCTTATGGGATTACTCTTCCAGTCGGCCACCTTGCGGGTGCGGATGTACTGGTCCGGGCAGGTGATGTTGGCGGCTACGCACAGGAGCGTGTTGCCGTTAAGGCACTGCAGCATGTCGGCGAACAGGGCATCGTTGCGGTAAGGGGTTTCGATAAGGATCTGGGTCTGGCGGCCGCTGGCCGACTTTTTCTCCAGGGCCCGCAGGGCGGCGCGGCGTTCCTCGGTCTTGGCGGGGATGTAGCCCGCGAAGGCGAAGGACTGGCCGTTGAGGCCGGAAGCCATTAGGGCCAGCATCAGGGAAGACGGTCCGACGAGCGGTACCACTTCGATGCCGTGTCGGTGGCACAGGGCCACCAGGAGGGCGCCGGGGTCGGCGACGGCCGGGAGGCCGGCTTCGGAGAGCAGACCCACGTTGTGGCCATCGGCAAAGAGGGGGAGGAAGGCCTCCACCTGGGCCGGGTTGGTGTGCTCGTTCAGTTCATGGAACTCCAGCTCCCCGATATGCCCCTTGAGGCCCGCCTGGGACAGGAATCGCCGGGCGGTGCGGGTTTCCTCCACCACAAAGCGGTCCAGCGTGGGCAGGAGCTCCAGCACCGGTGCCGGAAGAACATCGGCCGGGTTGCCTTCGCCCAGCGGTGTGGGAATGAGATAGAGTTTACCTTTGCTCATGGGAAGAAGTGGATTTTCCGTTTTCGTCAATTTCCAGGACAACGCTCTGTACCGGGTGTATGGCGGCTTCCAGGGCCATCTGCTCGCGCTTTTCGCGGCTGGAGAAGAGCTCCCGGAAGAATTGGCCGAAGGTGTTGAATTCCCGCTGGTAGGCGATACCGCCGCCGTTTCGCTGGCTGTTGTCCAGGTAATAGGTATATTGGTCGGCCGAATGGGAGAACAGGCTCAGTCGGAATGTGCCGCTCCGGTTCAGCTTGATTTCGATGTCGATGTCTCCGGCTATCTCGTTGGTGGTGGCGCCGCCCGCCAGCTGCTTGTTGCCCACGGTGCCGTTGACGATGACGCGGTTGTTGAACAGTTGGGTGCTCACGGCCACGTCAAAGAGGTCTTTTCCGGCCTGGGTGGTCTGATAGTTCAAACCCAGGTCCAGCGGGATGTCCAGCTTCTGGAAGATGTTGTTGATCTGGCCCGACATGATGGAGGAGACATTGGAGAACAGGACGTCGGAGCCGTTGGTGGTAATTCCGGATTCTTCCGTGGGCAGGAAGTTGCCGGCAACGAGCAGGTAAACGAACTGTTTCTGCACTTTGTCCTCGGTGTTGAGGGCGCTCTCCACCTGGGCCTGCATGATGGGATTCAGGTCCGGTACGTCGATGCTGAAATCAACCTCGGGGTTCTTGATCTTTCCGCTGATGTGGATGCCGCAGTTCACGGTGCGGCGGCTGTTTCCACCGGCTTCCGATTCGTTGTAAGAAGGAAGCAGGTTGGACAGGCTGGCCTTGGTAACATAAAGGCCCGTCACATCCAGGTCGGTGTCCCAGACGTCTCCGTTGAAACGCACGGTACTGCCGTCCTGGATGGTGAAATTGCGGGATACCAGGTTCAGGGCCGAGAAGTGGAAGCTGCCGTCCTGGATGGCGTAGTCTCCGCCCAGGGAGAAGCCCTGTGCGCTGGTTTCCAGGATGATGGTGCCGGAACCGGATGCGTTGAGCGAATTTTCCTCTCCGATATCGATGAAGGCGCGCAGCTCCGGCGAGGCCTTGATGCGGGCCGAGAAGCGGAAGTCGCTGTTCTGGGCACGGGTCTGTTGGGCCGATGCCATCATCTCTTCATAGGGATCGGCCTCTTCCGTAGATTCGGCCTGGGTGAAGGTGAGCATCTCGCTGGAACTGCCGGAGGTGGATGAACCCAGCGGCAGGTGGAACTCTCCTTCCTTGGTGCTGGCGGCCTCTACATACACGTTCAGTTTGTTCAGCGGACCGGTGATATCCACTTTCCCGCTGGCGTAGACGCTTCCGTAGGCCAGGGGATTCACACCGCGTTCCAGGGCCAGGGCATGCATGTTACGCAGGGTGACGTGGGTATCCATCCTTATGTCATTTAAGTCTTTGATGTTGAACAGCATACTTCCGGATACTTCGCCCTCGCCGTCTTC